>Ga0209123_1000045_pt1 | contig 223410 bp, 208 predicted proteins | sample BarGraIncu00431A_FD_184500 | JGI IMG/M metagenome (GOLD analysis project Ga0209123, IMG submission 184500) | Arctic peat soil microbial communities from Barrow, Alaska, USA - Barrow Graham LP Incubations 004-31A (SPAdes) (version 2) | ecosystem: Environmental > Terrestrial > Soil > Wetlands >... | reverse complement strand
GTAGCACCCGTAGCACCCGTAGCACCCGTAGCACCCGTAGCACCCGTAGCACCCGTAGCACCCGTAGCACCCGTAGCACCCGTAGCACCCGTAGCACCTGTAGCACCCGTCGCTCCTGCAGCACCCGTTGCACCAGTTATCGTGTTGTTGTTGAAGATCAATGTAGAGTTGTTGAATGTTGAGTTGTTGAAGAATATCTTCAATTGACACTCCTCCGTAAATTATTCGTTGTAATACTTGCTAAGATGGTCGGTTGTTAACGAATCCCTTTTGATTTGTTTTAGTACAGTCTACGTACTTGTCCTGATTTTGTTACAATTTTTATGCGAAGAAATGGTGTTAATAGATCATGGCAATATTTTAGAAAAGGGAATTGTAAATACCATAATTGATAAATATTCAAAACGGTCTGCTTATGTAGAAGGAAAAGAAATAAATATAGAAGTACTTCAAATATTTGGACAAGTGATTAACCTAGGAAAAGATGATCAAGTTGTTGGAACTGTCATGTTTGTATTCTTTACAATTACGGTAATGGCTCAAGCCTTCTTGAAAGATAGGGAATCCGTGTATGCTGTCTAGACTTACAAGTACACCATTAGAAAAACATCAATATATGATTGGCATGTGGTTACCTAACGTCTTTGTGGTGCTAATTCAAGTTGCCGTAATTTAGACTTTTGGACATTATTATTTTGATTTTCCATTAGGAAATATTCCTGCGTTTTGCAGTTACTCGTATGATAGAATGTTTCAATTACTTTAAGGCTATTAATAACTTTCTATTCAAAAAACCAACAGATGGTTATGGTACTAGTTCAAATTACTGTGTTGGGAGGAGCTGCCTTAGGAGGTGCGTGGTTTCCGATAGATAAATTATGTGCTCAGATGACCGGTCACAGCAGTAATTAGTAAACAATAGACACATTTTGTGCAGCATCAATTTCCAATGGTTGCCTCTTCTCTACGAACCGTTTGCTACAATCCAAAGTACCTTTCTTGATGTCTCTAGCTATTTTAAACAAATAAATAATCATTTTTACATTTATGTTATATTTTACTAGCGTTTATACGTGGTTATTAAACTTAAAATATAATAAAAATAAAATTTAAAAAGGAAAAAGGACTTTTATCTAGAATTATCTAGTATATTAAAAAATATTGGAGGTATTAGTAATGGTAGACGGCAATTTAGATTTAAGCACTGTAACGCTTAAGGATGTTATCGACATGGATTTTTTGCAGGAATTTCAAGATGATTTCGCCACAGGTGTTGGCTTGGCCAGTGTAACGGTCGATCCCAATGGTACCCCTCTAACAATTCCCAGTAGTTACACCCGCTTTTGTATGGACTATACGCACTCAACAGAGTGCGGTGATAAACGTTGTGCTGAATCGCACCGCAAAGGTGGAGAAGAAGCAGCTCGGACGGGCAAACCAGTGATCTATGAATGCCATGCTGGGCTAATTGACTTTGCAGCACCGATTATGATAGACGGGCGATTGATTGGTACTATCTTGGGTGGACAAGTATTGACGGATGTACCTAACGATGAAAAGTATCGTAAAATTGCCAATGAAATTGGTGTGGATGAGGACGGGTATATCGAGGCAGTACAAGAAATTCGAAAATTGTCGCGTAAAAGTATAGAATCTGCGGCTAATTTACTGTTTATTGTCGCGAATAATATGTCGAACGCTGCTTATCAACATCTAAAGTTGAAATCTATGACTAATACTTTAAGTGATGGGTTGGCACAAATATCGGCAACTATGGAGCAATTGGCGGCTTCAGCTGTCGTGGTTAGTGAAAATCAGGAGAATCTAAATACTGAGATAAAACACGTCAATGAGGTAACTGGCAAAATCGATGCGGTGATGGATTTTATCAAAGATATTGCGGATGAAACTCGGCTATTGGGTTTAAATGCAGCGATCGAAGCAGCCAGAGCGGGTGAGGCTGGTCTAGGATTTGGTGTTGTAGCCCAAGAAATCAGGAAACTATCAGCTGATTCGAAAGAAACGGTTGGCAAGATAAAAGAGCTAACAACAAGTATAAAGGAGTCCGTAGACAAAACTGTCTTTATGGGCAATGAAACTACAAACACCATTGGGCAGCAGGCCGCTGCTATTGAACAGGTCACAGCAAGTGTCATGGAAATTGCAAGTCTTACGGAGCAGTTGGATAATCTCACAAATGCCAAGTAAGTAGGAATTTTATCGAAGGGAGGGACATCTTTGAGTATTCAATTAGTAATATTTGAATTAGACAGCGAAGAATACGGCATTGATATTACAGCTATTACTGGCATTTTGAGGGCAAGAAAATTTAATGTACAGACCTTACCAGGTACTGATAAATCGATCGAGGGTATGATAAATTTACGTGGAAACGTGAATTTTATTTTTAACTTAAGGAGTAAGTTTAATTTAATAGAAAAGAAAATCTCCGACGAGAGCAAATTCATCATGTTAAATGCTCATAACTCAACTATTGGTTGCATTGTTGATGAGGTTACAGATATTATTAAGTTAAATGATGATCAGGTGCAGCCGGCACCAAATTTCGCTAGTGGAGTTAATGCTAATTACATTACAGGTATTGGGAAATTTGACGATCGAATGATTATTATTCTAGATGCAGAGAAAATATTTGCTGCAGAATTTGCTGCTCTTTAGGATGCTGTTAGTATTAAGGGACTGCTCTTGATAAGGGTGTAACTCAAAAAACGTTTCCATAATTAGTACTTCTACATAAAGAGGGAGGATAAAATATGGGAGCCTATTGACGAAGAAATATTTAATGCGTTGGGTGAGACAGAAATTCTCACACCAACGCATTTTGTATTTAGTTGGAGAGATTGGGATGAAGGTGGAGGTAAACATAGAAATATATTGAAATATACAATATAATGAAGTTATTAGACATTTAGTTTGTATGCAGGAGTGTGTGTTTCTATGCTGACGCTGAAGAGAACCAATAATAATTCGCCAAATAGGGTAGGTCATGATTCATATATTCATAAGAATTCCTTTGATACATATGAGCTTAGCCCAAAGCGTCAGGCTTTAAAAATAACGTGCATTTATTTTGCGATCGGGAGTCTATGGATCCTGTTATCTGATAAATTAGTAGAGTTTCTAATTAAAGGCCGATCAATGATTTTGGTTATAAGTATTGTAAAAGGTTGGATTTATGTATTTATTACTTCTGTGCTTATTTTTTCACTTGTATTCACTGCAATGAAGAAAGTTACAGATTCAAAAGATAAAATTAAAATAATGAATGATGAACTTGAAGAAAAAGTATTAGAGCGAACAGCTCAACTTGAAGAAACCAATGCAATGCTTGAGGATGAAATTGTAAAACACCAAAAATCAGAAGATGATGTAAAGAAATTAAACAACGAGCTTGAAAGCAAAGTGTTGATGCGAACAAGTCAACTTGAAGAAAAAAACGGAATACTTGATAAATCAAATACATTATTCTTAGCCATCTTGGAAAGTTCTCCACAAGTTATTGTTTTCGCTTTAGACAGTAATTATTGTTATTTAGCCTTTAATAAAAGGCACAAGGATACAATCCAGCAGATCTTGGGAAAAGAGATAAAGATCGGTATGAACAAGCTGGATGTTATTGGAAGGCATAAAGACCGCAGTAAAGCAAAAGCAAACTTTGATAGAGCTTTAGCTGGAAAATCCTTTTCACTAATTGAAGAATATGGAAATGAGAAGCTTTCACGTTTTTTTTGGGAAAGTTACTATTCACCCGTATTATCGAATGATGGGAAGGTGGTTGGATTGACCTGTTTTGTGCTCAATATTACTGAACGAGTGCAGGCCGAGGAAGCTTTAAAGGAAAGTGAAAGACGGTTAATTGCAGCTCAATCGATGGCGTATGTGGGTAATTGGGAACTTAATTTAGATACTAAAACTATTTGGGCATCTGAGGAGACTTTTAACATATATGGTATTGAGTACATTACGCAATACTTACCCTTAGAACTTATAGATGAAATTGTATTCCCAGAATATCGCGAGTCGATGAATAACGCTCTTGTTGGTTTGATTACTAAAAAAGAAAAGTATGATCAGGAATTTATCATCAAGAATGCTAAAACTGGGGAAGGACACTTTGTTCATTCCAAAGCAATATTATTAGTTGATGAGGCAGGTAATGCGACTAAAGTTATTGGCACGCTTCAAGATATTACCGAGCGTAAAGAAAAGGAAAAAGAAATCATCTATCTAAGCTATCATGATAAATTAACAGGCCTTTATAATAGAAGATTCTATGAAGAAGAGATTAAAAGATTAGATACTGTAAGAAATCTTCCTATTTCAATAATTATAGGGGATGTTAATGGGTTGAAACTGCTAAATGATGCATTTGGGCATGACAAGGGCGATGAGCTTTTACAGAAGGCAGCTGCTTCCATTCAAAGTGCTTGCAGAACAGATGATATAGTTGCTCGCTGGGGTGGAGATGAATTTGTCATTCTCTTGCCGAGAACTAACCCAGAAGAAGTTAAAACTATTATTCAAAGAATAAAAGAACTATATTCCAATCAACAGGTCAATGCTTTAGGTGTCAGTATATCGTTTGGTTGGGATACGAAAAGAGAAACTGATGAAGATATACTAAGAGTTCTAAAAAGTGCTGAAGATTATATGTATAAACATAAAATTCTTGAGAATGAAGGGATGCGGGGGAATACAATAAGCACAATCATTAATACTTTACATGAAAAAAACCCAAGAGAAGAACAACACTCAAAAAGAGTAAGTGAAATATGCCAAAAGATAGGGATAGCAAAAGGTTTATCAGAAATTAAAATAAGTAAACTTAAAGTTGTTGGTCTCCTTCATGATATAGGAAAGATTGCAATCGAAGAAGGCATCCTAAATAAGCCGGGAAAACTTTCAGAGCAAGAATTGTATGAAATAAAACGACATCCTGATATCGGATATCGAATATTAAGCTCATCCCGTGAAATGTTAGAATTAGCGGAAGGTGTATTGGCCCATCATGAAAAATGGGATGGCACTGGTTATCCAAAGGGTTTAAAAGGTGAAGCTATTCCAACTGTTGCAAGGATTATAAGCCTTGCTGACAGCTATGACGCAATGACCAGTGAAAGACCCTACAGAAATCCTTTAAGTGAAGAAGAAGTCCTTTCAGAAATTCGAAAGAACGCTGGTACTCAGTTTGATCCGGAAATCGCAAGAATATTTATTGAAAAGGTATTGAACAAGCGATGGGATTAAATTATTCTTAATGTCGAGATAAAACGCTGTCTGGTGGTACATGTCTTTGCAAGATAGCTTAAAGTAACTCCTTAATCTTTGGTTGTGGAATTTGAACTGCATCATCAAAGAGGTCAAGGAACAAGTCTCCAGATGAATCGACTTGAGCTAGAAACACATTTTCAAGGGCAACTCCCATTTTATCAAGTTCAACTTTTGGCCATTCCTGGTTAAGACCTAATGAGAAAAGAGGCTCATTGAGGCTTTGGTGAAATGAAGGTTTAAAGGTTGTTTTTCGTTTTCCTTTGAGAACGGAATACATTACCATAATAAGAATAGACGTTTTCTTTCATACTACTTTTGTACATAACAAAGGAGGGTTTTATATGACTGTTCAACAAGATATGCAGAAAGCGGTTGCTGCAGCGCAATCTGCGTTGGGGACCTATGCTACGTTTGCAGAATCCACACAAGATCAAAATGCTAAACAGATGTTTAAGGAAATGACAGCGGATATGCACAAACACGTGGCAATGTTAAATAGCAGAATAGGGTATATAACGGAAAATAACGACTTAAATCAAGAAACTCAAGCTTAAAACTACTTAGAGTCAGACTTTATTAAGACTTTTACCTAATAATTCGATAGGCTAAAACTATCCATTTAGATGACGAACAAGGCAGTTCCTTAAAGGGAACTGCCTGTTTGTCATCTAAATGGATCGGACACTTCTGAGCCTATCGTCAGGATCAAACGCCTAAAATTATCGCGCCAATTAACTCACATTTAGTCTCCGAATTCTCATAGTGTTCATATGATATATTGGCTCACAGTTTCTTGACGATCGTGAAAGAAGGAGACAAATGAACAAGCAAAATATCATACAGAAGGTCTTGGAAGTAATCCAGGAATCTCTCCCTGTTTCGGATGGGACTATACAAAATAACTGCGGTCAGGTTGACAGCATGGTTGCGACTTTAAGAGATGATACTGCGGATGAACAAGCAATTAAAGGGTTGTCTAGGGACTTTGCAAAAGCTTTAACCGACCGCGATTTTGAGCGCCTGGATGGCAGGGCGGAGTATCATCTCTATACAATGGACCACCTGATAGAGCTCATAAAGAACAGCGATGAGCAAAGTACCAAAAAATTGTTTAACGAAAACAAGATTAAATCCAAGTACGAAGATTGTGAGTTTCTCTCGATTACTTTTAGTGCGGACCAGGAGCAAGCTGTGGTAATTTATAATGTAAGGACTTGCGTGGTAAGTGCTGACGCCAAATACTTTAAAGAGTTAAACAAAAAAAACAATAAGAAAAATACAATTAGCGGCGGAACTCCTTTTAACACTACTTATACGCTTTCAGTAAAAAAGGAGAGGGGAACTTGGAAAATAGGCAAGTTTGAAGCTTCTGAGGAAAATATAAAAATGGGTTAGGATTTTTAGTCCATTGCTGCAAATGTCTAACGAAAACTAACAAAAGATTGGAAATATATACTGGGGGATGAATGTGAGATTTAAAGAAATGAGAAAATCGTATACCATGCCAAGGTAGCATTTCTACACCCCTTACATCAGAAAACACCGTAATCAGACATGAAATCTGATTACGGTGTTTCTGATGTAAGGGCGTTCAACTAATTTTTTATATGAGACAAATAAAGGATTTACTCTCTTTAGATGGAATATATGAGTGATGCTACAACCGAAGTTAAATGTAATTTATGCATTGTCTGGGAATTGTATAGATGTTAGAACCTTTGTGAGAGGAAAGGAAACCTTATGATGATAGGTATATTGTTGGGGCTTAAAAGAGTCATTAAATGCAATAGTAATGACGTCAAAGTGGGGATAAGCTTCCTAAAGAATGAAAATTCCAGTATAAGCGGCTGGTATAATAGAGCCCGATAGGGAATGGAGAGTAGGGTGAAAAGAATAAAACAGGTATTAAGGAGTTGCTGATATGTTTATGGATAAAAGTCCACCCGACTTTATGTTTTCAGTAATACCATTATTTTTCTCACTGTTTTTTTTCTTAGTGTTTGGCATAATCATTTTTGGTATCGTAAAAAGTATTGGTCAATGGAGATATAATAACACACAACCAATATTAAGCGTCATAGCCAAGGTTACATCAAAGAGAACTCATTCGACAAGTAGTATTCAGAACGCTGATGCGGAAATTGGAATGCATCACGTCCAATCCAGTACTTCATATCATATTACATTTGAGGTTGAAAGCGGAGATCGAATGGAATTTATGGTAGACGGTCGTGAATACGGACAGCTTGCAGAAAATGACATCGGAAAACTTAGCTTTCAAGGTACTAGTTTTTTAGGCTTTACTAGGAGTAATTCTCTTGCTAACAAAGACCTTCAATGACGATGGTCCTATAACACTGGTATATTGCCATACCGGTCATTATAGGACTCAAATTAAAAGGTGGACATCGCGTCAAAGATTTAAAGGGGGTTCGTATTTTGACTACGATGGCAGCGATTACAAAGTTTCTCAATCAGAAAACATTGGCCGTTGTTGGCGTGTCTAGGTCCGAAAAGAAATTCTCGTATAGGTTGTTCAAAAGTCTAAAGGCAAAAGGTTACCAATTATTTGCTGTTAACCCGAATGCTAAAAACATTGATGGGGAGTCCTGTTTTGGTAACATTCAGTCTTTGCCACAACAAGTCAATGGAGTTGTTATCGTGGTTCCGCCTAATCAAACGGAAAAGGTGGTTAAGGACGCAGCTGCTGCAGGAATTAATCATATCTGGATACAGCAAGGGTCCGAATCAGAAGGGGCTATAGACTACTGTAGAAAGAGCGGAATAAATGTTATACATAACCAATGCATATTGATGTTTGCGGAGCCATCGTTTCCACATAATTGTCATCGTTATGTGTGGAAGGTCATGGGTAAACTACCAAAGTAGGTAGGTGACAGATCGTGGAAAGATGGAACAATAAATTATGCAAAAGCTAATTTGACAGATACCTAATTTTGATTCACATGCAAATCTGGTACACTTTGTTGCGTAGCGTCGTGGCCTAATTCCTATCGAAAGAATTAATTAAATGGAGGTTATCATGATCGGTGTTTTTTACTTCAGGGATAGCGAATTTCCCGAAATAGAAATAAAAACCTGTAGCGGTTCAGTTCATGCCTCCAAGAAACATGCTCATGAAGAGCTTTCAATAGGTTTAGTTGAAAAAGGGATTAGTGTAATCGAGTATGAGGGACGAACGTGTGTAGTAGGGCCAGGCCAACTGGTTATAATTCCTCCGAAAATGATTCATAAGTGTTCTCCGCGGAGTTATGAGTGTTGGCAATTTAAGATGTTATTCATACGTCCCTCATGGCTTGAAATAGCTTTCGGGTTAAAAACCGTAGATTATATCCCGACGGTAAAGATATCAAATGAAATAGATTTGAAGCAAACTTCAAATCTATTTCAAATATTATTAAGCAAATTGCCAATGATACAAAAAGAAAGTTGCCTAATTCGTGGCTTGCCCGGACTTCTGAACATGGGGGATCTTATTATAGGAAGCCCGGAATGTTCCTGCAATTACAACACGAAGGCATTCAGAATCTCCCGTGAGTATCTGCATGAGAATTTTTTAGAAAAGATAACTTTGGATAATCTAGCTAACGTATCTGGACTAAGTAAATTTCATATTATAAGACTTTTTAACAAAACGTGTGGTATCTCCCCACATGGGTATTTAATGACGTTGCGAATCAACCATGCAAAAAAGGAACTGCTTAAAGACATGTCCATTGCTGAAGTGGGTGCTGAAGTGGGATTTTATGATCAGAGCCATTTTTCTAAAACATTCAAACAGTATATGGGTATTACACCGGATTATTATCGAAGAGCATAATTGAACATCGAAACAATTTTTTCCTATATTTTTTCTCTCTTAGGCCGTAGAATAGACAAAACGGCTAGGAGGACAGCAAATGAGAGGAAGAACGTTGTACGGGCACCTGATTACGTTGTTTACAGTATCTATCTGGGGAACCACCTTTGTTTCTACCAAAATTTTACTAGAGAATTTAACCCCAGTGGAAATACTGTTCTATCGCTTTCTTATCGGGTATTTTGCCCTATTTTTGCTTTACCCGAGGACTCACAAGATAAAGGGACTGAAAGAAGAACTATTGTTTTTTAGTTTGGGACTATCCGGCGTTTCATTATATTTCCTATTGGAAAATATGGCGTTACAATTTACATTAGCTACCAATGTGGGGCTTTTATCAGGGACGGTACCAATTCTGACAGCAATCGTGTCACATTTTTTCACAACGGATGAAAAGTTCAGTAGAAAGCTTTTGGGAGGTTTCTTAGTGGCCATTGTTGGAACAGCCATGGTTATTTTCAACGCTCAGGTTGTATTAAAGCTAAATCCACTTGGGGATTTTCTTGCCCTAATGGCACCAATAGCATGGGCTATTTATTCAGTTTTGTTGAAAAAGGTAGACCATAGTTACAATCCGATTTTTGTAACCAGAAAGACATTCTTCTATGGACTGTTAACAGTGATTCCAATTATGATCTTGCAAGGTGCAGATTTTATGCCCAAGAAAATAATTAGCCTTCAGCTGGTTTTAAATATTGGGTTCCTCGGTTTGGTTGCTTCAGCGCTGTGTTTTGTTACTTGGAACAAAGCTGTTGGGATAATCGGTACTATAAAGGCCAGTAATTATATCTATTTAGTTCCGATGATCTCCATGGTCACTTCGATACTCATACTGAATGAAAAGGTTACTATTCTGGCAGTGGCTGGTGGTTCCTTAATTCTCACTGGTGTATACATATCTGAACGCGGCTTGAAAGTAGAATGGTTAACTACGCTCGGGGGAACGTTGAAAAGAACGGATGACCTGTCAAAGCAATCTTAGCAGGAACAAGGCAACTCTAATTTACAGTGATAACCCGTAGGATGGGTGTCTTGAGCTTATTACTGTGTTTGTATATTTTAGGCTTTTCGGTAAAAACTTATGAATAGAATAGCTCTTTAATACAAGAAAAATGCTATAAGGATAGCATTTTTTTTTGTTATGATTTGAAGTGTCGGTGACCAAGACGTAGTACATTATTCCTTCAACATCCAGAAAGCCTTTAAAGGAGAGAGGATTTTTGAAATGACCTTTGAAAATGGGATGACCTGTGAAATTATGATCTCAAATGGAACATTCACTGTTGGTTATGTTAATGGCAAACCAGCTGAATGGGTTGGAAACAATGAACCACTAACCGATGGAGCGGACTTTCGGCTGATTAAAGATGAAGGGTCCACAATCATATTCAGCAAGCAAAAATTCTAGGTCCACTAGCAACGATTTTCAGGAATACTGACATCCATAACATGGTCAATTAATGGCGCTGGAAGCTCAATGCTTATTGTTGAGGAGGAATAACTATGAAAATCGGTGAAGAAACCAAAAAATTATCATTAATAGCCTTTGTATTAATGATTTTCACCTCAGTCTTTGGATTTAATAACATTCCACGGTCCTTTTACTTAATGGGTTATGGTGCTATTCCTTGGTATTTAATATCAGGTCTGACGTTTTTTATTCCCTTTGCGTTTATGTTGGCCGAATTCGGCTCAGCCTTTCAAAAAGAAAAGGGCGGAATTTATTCATGGATGGCGAAATCCGTAGGTCCAAAGTATGCTTTTGTTGGGACATTCATGTGGTATGCTTCTTATATCGTCTGGATGGTTAATATTTCCAATTCTATCTGGATTGTCTTTTCCAATGCTATCTTTGGGAAGGATACCACCGCAACCTGGACGCTATTCGGCTTAAACTCAACTCAAACTATAGGGGCGTTAGGGGTGCTTTGGATACTAGTTGTTACCTTTACTGCCACCAAAGGATTGGATAAAATCAAAAAAGTAACGTCAGTCGGAGGGGTTGCTGTTGCCTTATTAAATATCGTCTTACTGGTTGGGGCGATAGCGGTTTTAATCGGAAACGGCGGACATTTAGCACAGCCTATTGTGAATGCTGCTTCCTTTTTTAGCTCCCCCAATCCTAGTTATGGAAACCCAATCGCTGTCCTGTCCTTTTTAGTGTTTGCTTTATTTGCCTATGGTGGTATTGAAGTCGTTGGTGGACTAGTTGATCAAACTGAAAACCCCGAAAAGAACTTTCCTAAAGGGATCATACTTGCTTCGGTTATTATCGCGGTCGGCTACTCACTCGGCATATTCTTGATTGGTATATTTACAAATTGGAGTCAGGTTCTTTCTTTCAAGAGCGTCCACATGGGCAATGTTGGCTATGTGGTAATGAATAATTTAGGTTATCAAATTGCCCATGCCTTTGGTGGAAATCAAGCTTTTTCCTTATCTATGGGCACTTGGATGGCTAGATTTGTCGGGCTTTCAATGGTTTTGGCCTTATCTGGAGCCTTCTTCACCTTAGCGTATTCTCCCTTGAAGCAACTAATCGAGGGAACGCCCAAGGAATTATGGCCTGGAAAAATGGCCATAGTCGAAGCTGGAATGCCCCGCAATGCCATGTGGATTCAATGTAGCGTTGTTATAGGTATGATCTTATTGGTATCTTTCGGTGGGGATGCGGCTGCAAAATTCTTTAATAAACTCGTGTTGATGACCAATGTGGCAATGACGCTGCCTTACATGTTTATATCGGGTGCCTTTTATGCCTTTAAAAAGAATCAAGATATTCAAAAGCCCTTTGAAATTTACAAAAGTAATCGTAGCGCCCTAATCTGGACTGTGGTGGTAACCTTCACAGTAGGATTTGCAAACTTCTTTACAATCATCCAACCAGCCATTGACGGAGATCTATCCTCTACCATTTGGAGTATTGCTGGTCCGTTATTCTTCTCGATTGTTGCCTTATTAATGTACAGAAACTATGAGAAGAAAATGATTTCTTAACTTGGAAAGACACTTTTACTGATCTTACAAGGAGGTTATCATGATTATAAGAAGAGACAAAGCGAAAGCAACGGCAGCGGCGTTTGAAGCTAGGAACATTGGGACTCAGGCTTTCACCGGGAAACCCATTGCGCAGGATACGGCCAAGAATATCCCGGGCTGTTTCCCCAGTGTCGGCATCGGAGCTTCAACCGGTGCGCTGATTGGCACCATTTTTGTGGATCATCAACTGCGCATCCTGAAGTTCACCCCCTCCGTCACTCGGATCATCGATCTGACACTGAACGACGTGGGGCGGCCCGTGACTCACCTTGTCTCCAATTTTGTCGACTACGACCGCCTAGCGTGGGACACGCAGGATGTGCTGGACGCGCTGATGCTCAAAGAGGTGGATGTACAGACCACGGAGGGCAAGTGGTACACGATGTACATCATACCCTACCAAACGCTCGACAATGCGATTGAGGGCGCGGCGATTACCTTTGTCGACATCACGGTGGTGAAGCGGACAGCGGCGAAGCTGCTCGAAAGCAAATTGCAATTCCGAACCCTTATAGATCAGGCACCAGTCACTATTAGCGTGCGAACATTGCGGGGAATTTGTATGTGAATCATTGGAACTCAGTCTTTGAACTGTTTCCGACATGGCATCAACAGAATCTAAGAATTGTTTTACGGATACTCATTCCGGCTTTTCTTGACCGGTCTCTGGGCTGCCGAAGATTGTGCCACCTGCCTCTGAGCCTAGATGTATGGTGCGGTTTTTCTAATTTGACTGGTCATCGATGCATTCCTCTAGCATTGTTCGATGCTGTGATGTTGAATAAGGCCTTATATTTGTATTAATTGAAGGAGTTTTACGATTTATGAAGAAATAATAAGAAATGAATCTGTAGGATAGGAGATTGAATATGGGAACCACATATCAAATTAAGATTTCTCTTGTAGGTATTGACCCTTTAATTTGGAGAAGAATAGTCGTCCCATCTAATATCACTTTCTTTAAGCTTCATAAGATTATCCAAGCCGCATTCGATTGGCAGGACTATCACATATTCAATTTTGACTTTGAGGATACTGTAGTGTGTCTTCCAGATCCGGAATATGCGCTAGGTGAATTTTATGGAGCAGGTATTGAGGAACTTAATGCAAAAAAAATAAAAATAGATCAGCTATTTACCGAAGGTAAAAGATTTATTTATGAGTATGATTTAGGTGATAGCTGGAAGCATGAAATCGTAATTGAAGAGATCTGTAAAACAGATCAAAAAGTAAAATCTTCTCGATGCATTGAGGGTGAAAGACACAGACCTCCGGAAGATGTTGGCGGTATAGGTGGTTACGAAAACTTCCTTAAAGCAATAAATGACCCACACCATCCAGAATATGACGATATGCTAGTATGGGCGGAGAAGGACACAGGTGGCAGAAAGTTTGATCCTGAGTATTTTTACATTAATGAGGTTAATAGAGCATTAATGAAGATTAAGTGAAAGAGGGACGTGCTAATAAGTAATTGCGAGATAAAGTTAGCAGGCAATACTTTTAATTACGCACTTAAGCAACTACCAGAGAAACCAGGTGTTTATATGATGGTTGATTCACTTGGTAATATTATCTATATTGGTAAGGCGAAAAATCTAAAAAATAGAGTATCCCAATATTTTAAAAATCAGAAGGATCGGTCTTCGAAAGTCGTTGAGATGATAGGTCATATTGATACATTGAAATATATAGTTTTAGATACTGAATTGGATGCATTAATTGAAGAATGCCGCCTAATTAAGGAAATAAAACCTCGGTATAATAGGCAGATGAAGAATGATAAAAAGTATAGCTATATAAAAATACCGACTGAACGTTATCCCAAGGTTACGATAGTAAATGAAAAGGTAGATGATGGTGCATTATATTTTGGCCCTTTTACCAGTCCGCAGCGAGTTGAGACCGTATTACAATATTTGAAGGACTTCTATCCTATACGGAAATGTTCTACTCCGGGACTAGTTAAGAGGACCGGTGGTTGTCTTTTCCTGCAATTAGGTACTTGTTTGGGTGTTTGTACTGGGCGGGTAAGTCCAAATGAATACGGGGTTTACATCGAAAAGATTCGGCAGCTTTTGAATGGGAATGATAGGATCGCTGTTGAGGAACTTTCTAAAATGATAGATACGGCTATTGAAAAGCTTAATTTTGAAAAGGCGGCCCAATATAGTACGCATCTTTTAGGACTTCGACATGTCATCGAAAAGCAACGATTAGTTCAATCCTCAAGTGAAAATCGAAATGTCTTAGCGGTTGAATTTATCGACACTGAGCTTGCTAAATTATTCTTGATCAAAGGCAATAAGATTCTTTATCGCAAAGTGTTTAATAGAGTAACGACTGGTATTTCAGAATTAAGTCGGGACCTAGATCAGATTATGAGAGATAAATTTGGGACAGTGAATAGTGGCGTAGTCAGGTTGACACAGCATGATATCGATGAAGCGCAAATTATTTACTCCTATCTGAAGAAGAATCGAAGTAGGATGCCTAGTTTCTGGATACCGGCTTCACGACTAAGCGGAACAACTGGTCTAGATGCCACAGTCTTAAAGATAATAAACCAGATTACCTCTGGAAACACGATTCCAAACTGATTAAATAGGCTTGCGAATACTGCTCATTAACCAGACAGAAATTGCCGAGTCTCCTGGGTGCTCTTCATATCTAGCAAGTAGATAAATAACTTGTTATTTAATATTAATTTGGTTATAATGTTTAAAGTAATAAAGTGTGTAGTTTTATATTGATATTGGCAACGAAGCCTTTAGCGGGAAGTCTAACGAAATATGTTGACTTGCCCAAAGGCTTCTTTTTATTTTTATTAGTTTGAGCTGGAGGTGTTCCTAATGCAGCCTTTAACAGATGGCGATTTTAAAAACCAAGAAATGCTAGATATATTTGATATAATAAGGAACCAAAAACTGACAGTTCACTTCCAGCCAATTGTGTCTGTAAGTAGAAAAATGGTGAGTGGATTAGAGGGATTGATTCGAGGTATAAACACAGCTACAAATCAAATTATCTCACCAATAACTTTGTTTGATGTTGCTCATAATGAAGGAGTAACTTTAGAACTTGACAGGGTTTGCAGAGATAAGGTTATTGAAGCCTTCAGCTATATATACCAACAGAACAATGAAAAACTATTGTTTCTGAATATGGATGCCTCTATATTAGATAAGGTAGAAGGTTCGAATTATTTAACAAACCAGGTTAAGACTTATAAAATAAACCCAAGAAATATTGTGATTGAGATTAACGAAACAAAGGTTCAAGATAATGCGGCTTTAAAGAGATTTACTGATACATACCGAAAATGTGGTTTTATGGTGGCCCTAGACGATGTAGGCACTGGATTTTCAAATATGGACAGAATACTACTTGTAAAACCTGATATCATAAAAATTGATATCTCTCTCGTTAGAAGTATTCAGAATGATTATTATAAACAGGGTGTTTTTAAATCCCTGGTGAACTTGTCCAATAAGATTGGAGCCCTTGTTATTGCAGAAGGTGTTGAAACAGAGGAAGAGGCTATCCAAATACTGAGACTTGGCGGACATATGATCCAGGGATATTTCTTTTCAAAGCCACAAGAAATCTGCAACGAATCAGACATCTTCTCCATTGATAAAATAGAACTGTTAAGCAAGAGATTTAATCAATACATGACTAAACAAATTAGAGAAGAGAGACAGAAGAATAAGCAACTGAATATGATAATTAATAGTTCAATTAAAGAACTTGTTAGGGTATCTTATCAGGAATTTGATAAGAAGCTTATGAAACTCATTTGGGCAAACAAGATTATCGAATGTGCGTACATCCTTGACGAATATGGTGTTCAGTTAAGTAATACGATACGTTTCTACAATAATAATAATGAGGTTAAAGAAAATCTGATTTTTTATTCAGCAAGGATGGGAACCGATCATTCAATGGAAAAATACTATTATCCTCTGATTAGCGCAAAATTAAACAAATATATTACTGAACCCTATGTTTCACTTGCTACAGGCAGTCTTTGTATAACTATTTCTAAAGTTTTTACGAATATAGATAACAAGAAGTATATATTATGCATGGACTTCAATACGAGTGATAATACTTATGCGCTTGAGTTAATGAAAGATATAACTACTTCCAACTTAGTTCTTAGTATAAACGGTAAGTCAGTTACCGAAATTAATGAAATTATTAATAAAATGAATGTAGAAATCATTACAGATAGTTTAACAAATACATATAATAAACGTTATATTGAAGAAAGGCTTCTTGTTGATATTATTAATGCGTCAAATGAAAACCAACCAATATCGGTTATTATGGCTGATCTTGATCATTTTAAAAAAGTAAACGATACCTATGGACATTTGGCAGGAGATCATGTACTAAAAGAATTTGTAAAGATTGCAAAACATAATATCAGAAAAGGTATAGATTGGATTGCAAGGTATGGAGGAGAAGAATTTTTAATAGTCCTTCTTAATGCAGACGAGAGTATAGCTAATAAGATTGCTGAGAAAGTTAGGAGAGCTATCGAAAAGGCAAAAATTCAATATAATGAAGAGTACATTAGTATTACAGCAAGCTTTGGAACGTATACTTTAAATTCCAAAAAAATAACTTATGAACAATTAATTGAACATGCAGATAAAAATCTTTATAGGGCAAAAAACAGTGGGAGAAATAAAACAATAAGTTGAAGTAGAGCAACTAAGTATTTCTCCATAAGTTGTACTAAAAGGACCTTTCACTTAATTCATATTTAGCACGTCTGGGGTTATCTTCAAAATAAAGTAATAGTTTAGTTAAGGATAAGAAGCTAATTCCATAACCAAGAGAAGTTTTCTTCATATGAAGAAAACTTCTCTTGGCCCTTTTTCGGGTAAAACGATGTCAACATTTGAATAATCTAAATGTCTCTCCATCAGGAAATGTCGCGATCTATATTGGAGCTAAGTCAGGCTTAATCTTCAGGAGAATATAGAACGTTCTTTGCGTTTTGGTTTTTATTTTTTCTGGTATCCCCCAGCAGGAACGATCAAGAAACGTGTCGAACTTAGGAAAGGGTGGATAATTTTCTTTTGTGGGTGCATTAACGAATATATTTTATAACTACTATACCCAAAAAATTTTTAAATAGCTTCGAATGGGGGGATTTGCCCAACAAACTAATATCTTCACCAAGCAGTAACCTATTGATTATCTGCGTGTATCACTTTATAATTTACTGATAGATGTTCGAAGTACGGTTTTGAATCTAAGTAATGTCTTTTGTTGATTGGAAGAACGGGAGGAAAGAGAAAATGCCCATCACGGAACTACTATCGCGCAATGCCAAGATGTATGGACAGGAAACATGCCTGACTGAGATTAATTTGGACCTTCAGGAGCGTCATAATGTCACATGGCGTGAGTACGAACTGATTGAAAACAATCCGGCAGGGGAATACCGACGGGAAATGACCTGGCGTGTTTTTGAAGAGAAAGCAAATCGACTGGCCAATCTGCTACTGAAAAGGGGAATAAAAAAAGGGGATAAGGTTGCTATTCTGTTAATGAATTGCCTGGAGTGGTTGCCGATCTATTTCGGAATATTAAAAATCGGAGCCATCGCAGTACCCTTGAACTTTCGCTACACGGCTGAAGAAATTAAATATTGTTTAGGTTTATCTGAAACTATTGTCTTGATCTTTGGGCCTGAATTTATCGGCCGGGTGGAAACGATTTGTGATCAGATCCCTAAAGTGAAGACGCTTTTTTTTGCAGGAGAAAACCGTCCTTCTTTTGCTGAAAACTATGATCGTCTTACGGCGAATTGTTCATCTGACGCGCCAAAGATCGAGCTTATGGACGAAGATGATGCGGCAGTCTATTTCTCCTCGGGAACTACGGGATTTCCGAAAGCAATTCTACATACGCACCACAGTCTGATGTCGGCATGTTATACCGAAAGTAGCCACCATGGTCAAAATCGGGAAGACAACTTTTTGTGTATTCCGCCGCTGTACCATACTGGTGCTAAGATGCATTGGTTCGGTAGTTTACTGGCGGGGAGCAAAGCCGTATTGTTGCGTGGAGTTAAGCCTGAATGGATACTCAAAACAGTTTCTGAAGAAAAAATTTCGATCGTCTGGCTTTTGGTCCCCTGGGCACAGGACATTCTGGATGCCATAGAAAGTGGAGAAGTGAAGCTGGAAGATTATGATCTCGCCCAGTGGAGGCTGATGCATATCGGTGCTCAGCCAGTTCCACCTAGCTTAATTCGTCGCTGGAAAAAATGTTTTCCGGACCATCTTTATGATACGAACTATGGCTTGAGCGAATCTATTGGTCCTGGATGTGTCCATTTAGGTACTGAAAATATTCATAAAGTTGGCGCTATCGGAATACCCGGTCACAATTGGGAAGTGAAGATTACCAACGAGGATGGATGCTCTGTACCCCAGGGACTGGTTGGTGAATTGGTTGTCAAGGGGCCAGGCCTGATGAAATGCTACTACAACAACCCTGAAGCGACTGAGGCCGCCATCAAAGACGGCTGGCTTTTTACCGGGGATATGGCCCGGATGGATGAAGACGGCTTCATATATTTGGTTGATCGGAAAAAAGATGTGATTATCAGCGGCGGAGAAAATTTATATCCGGTACAAATTGAAGATTTTTTGCGGGCGCATAATGCAATTAAGGATGTCGCAGTCATCGGATTGCCAGATGAGCGTCTGGGTGAAATCGCAGCTGCTATTGTTGAACTAAAACCTGGCTGCGAGTGTACTGAAGAAGAAATTAAGTCATTCTGCGCCCCAATGCCACGTTATAAACGTCCGCGCAAAATTATTTTTGACGTAGTCCCGCGCAATCCCACCGGCAAGATTGAAAAACCACGTTTGAGGGATAAATACGGCGGATCAAGTTTAGTGGTTACTCAAACGGAGAGATAAGATAGGTGAAGAATTAACAAAATAGGTAATCTAAGTAGTAGATGTATGATAGGTTGGCCACTTATTTGCCAGAACGTTTTTTGACGGTCTGGCTTTATTATTACACTCAATTCAATCGAGAAAAGAGGGTGTTTTGTGTTTTTTGAACCTGGATTCAGTTGCCAAGAGGAAGAGGATACGACGGCATATTGGTTGTTGTTTAAAATGAATAAATTTCTTGGTTTAAATAATAACGACAAATTTACTTTACCCGATATAGATTTGCATAAGTTAAATATAAAAACAATCCGGAGACAATATCTCGGTCGGGTGGACGGACGGCCTTGTTATACGGCCGAACTTTCACCGGACACGGTTACACCGGAAGGCATGGCGTTTTGCGACTTATGGGGGTTATTCGATCAGATTCCGTATGAATTATTTCTCTTGGTGGGCAAAGCTTATCAAATTATGCATTGGGATAATATCCATCAATATTGCAGTCGGTGCGGAAATCAAACAGAAAATAAAATAGATGAAAGGGCTAAGCTTTGTCCTTCTTGTGGATTAGTAGATTATCCACGGATTTCCCCGGCGATTATCGTGGCTATTACACGGGGACACGAAATTTTGTTGGCCCAGGGGAGTAGTTTCCTAACGCCCTTCTATAGTACATTAGCTGGTTTTGTGGAGCCGGGAGAAACATTTGAGGAGTGCGTGCAAAGGGAAGTAAAAGAGGAGGTAGGCTTAATAGTTAAAAACATTAAATATTTCGGTAGCCAACCATGGCCCTTTCCAGATTCTTTGATGGTAGGTTTTACAGCCGAATACGATAGTGGGGATATAAATATAGATAAGAGAGAAATCCTAGATGCGGGATGGTTTACTGTCGATCAACTTCCGCTGATTCCTAGCACAGGAAGTATAGCCCGGCAATTAATAGATTGGTTCATCAAGATGTAAATTACGAATTGTAAAAAGAGATAGGTCCATCATCACAAGTGGCAAAAGAGTAAGCCCTTGACTGTATATTGCCAAGGGCTTACTCTTTTAAATTACACAAGAACTTGCGGAGAAAAAGCCTATAAACGGCAATCTGGACTATTGCGGGAATGTGGCTGAGTCAGGTTAGTGAATTAAACATAGCGTAAATTAATTACGATAACATGTACTTGCCATAGACTTATACAGATTTAGATGCTAATCTAATAATTGTAAGTATTGACACAAATAAATGAGGAGGACTCAGATATCTCGAAACATGTAGGGTAGATGGCGGAAAGTTAAGCATAATGCCGGGAATCAATGGCCTGAGGCTTTACAAAAGCGAGCATTGCAGACGAATCACATGACTGCTACAGGAACTTCCAACCTTTTAATGATTGACGTTGTGACTTTAGCCCATTGATGGGATTCATAAAATCGGATTATGAAGAATGTGTGTAATTAAGTAAATATTCAGGTATGAAGGCCAAGTTCTTTCTCGAAATATAATGCTGCTTTTTGTCCTTTGTGAGTTCGAATAAGGGGATAATATCCAAGTTAGTCCAGTGAGAGGTGTGGCTTTGGGGTATTATACTTAGCCTTTTATGTGTCGCCGATTAGTGATTTCGGTGTTTTTGCTTTATAAAATAGGGAAAATTAGCGTGGAGAAACATATTTGCTTGAAAGAATTAAATCTTACAAGGAGGAACTATTTGTGAATTGGTTACGAAACAAGAAGATGGTTTATAAAATGGGCCTATTAATTAGTCTGATGTCTATTTTCTTAGCTGTAGTTGGCTTTGTTGGCTTTGTGTATTTTGATCAAGCGAGTACCTTTATTGATCAATTCTACACAAACAATTTAATTTCAGTCCAAACAATAAATCAAGCACGGTCTGATAGTAATGCTCTAAAAGCTGCAACCTTGATACTTACTTCCTACACAATTGATGAAGCGACGAAAAAGGCGCAATTAGCGCAAATAGATACACGCGAGACTTCCATAGATAAATTTATTACTGACTTTGGACCCTTTGCAATTACTACATATGAATCTGAAAGACTTAATAAAATTAAAGTGGACTTTCAAACTATTAAAGACATTATTAAAATATCGTTAGAATATTCACAGTCTGGTAATAAAACTGAGGCTATGGAGTATTACTCGAAAAACGGATTCACGAAACAGGACGAGCTACAGACTTTATTAAGAGAACTCGGAACATTTAACATTGACAAAGCTAAAAAAGATGTGACTAGCGAAAACACCATCATTTCTTTAGTTAAAAAGATTCTTTTACTATTACCGATAATTGCGATCATAGTAGCTCTTCTCGTCGGAATTATAATTACAAGGATGATCACGGTACCCATTAACGAAGTCGTTGCCAGAATGAAAGAAATTGCAGGTGGCAATCTAACTATTGAGGACTTAAAACTCGACTCTAAAGATGAAATTGGCATTCTTGCTAATGGTTTAAATGTCATGTCAACAAATGTTAGGACCCTGATTGGTCATGTAGCAACATCCGCCAAACAGCTGGCATCGTCTTCAGAAGAGCTGACAGAAAGTGCCCTACAACAGGCCAAGGCAACGGATCAGGTTTCAGCAGCCATGCAACAGGTGGCATTCGCGACAGAAAAACAGTCGAATGCTATTTACGAAACTTCTTCGGCATTTGAGCAAATGTCTGCAGCCATACAGGAGGTAGCAGCCAATAGTAACGAAGTTGCGGACCAAGCCACCAATACATCATTGGTCGCAAAAGAAGGACAAATGGTAGTTGGAAAGGCAGTTTCTCAAATGGAGAAAATTGGACAGGTAACGGCAGTGGTTCAGGTAACCATTGACCAATTGGAACAGGGATCAAAGCAAATCGGGGAAATTACTAATGTAATTTCAGGGATAGCGGCTCAGACTAATCTGCTCGCCCTTAATGCGGCAATTGAGGCGGCCCGGGCTGGAGAGCAAGGACGAGGGTTTGCCGTTGTCTCCGAGGAAGTGCGCAAGCTGGCAGAACAGTCTCAGGAAGCCGCAAAGAAAATTACCTCATTAATTAACAGTAACCAGATAAATATTAGCAATGCGGTAAAGGCCATGCAGGCGGGAACGGTAGGTGTCAAAGATGGCATTAAAGTTGTAACTTCTGTCGGAGAAACATTTGTCCAAGTGGCAGGTTCTATCAATCAAGTAGTCACTCAAATTCAGGAAGTATCAGCAACTGTCGAAGAAATGGCTAGCAGTAGTCAGTTGATTTTGTCATCCATTAATCAGATAGAAAGTATTAGTAAAGATAACATGGGACAGAGTCAGACCGTTTCGGCAGCCACGGAAGAACAGACAGCTTCCAGCGAGCAAATCGCTTCCGCCAGTCAGAGCTTGGCAAAGATGGCTCAGGAGTTGCAAGTTATGGTTAGTAAATTCCGTGTTTAGAGCGTAAGCTCTGTTTTGGAGATGGATTTTAACCATAATCTTCTGGTTTTCCTAGGAATTAATTGAGGAATTTGATATATTATTATAATAAGCAACAGATTGGCTCCAATATTAATAATATTGGAGTCTATTTATGATGAATCCTAGAACACCCCACCCCCAACCTCCGAAGCGTGCTCGATGTATATGGCTTTAAGTTTAAAATACTCGTTAATGAAAATGAGGGTTTGCATTGATTGAACAATCAAATATTCAAACTAAACGCCTAAAATTTGGGGGATACATAGTGCTTTTATTAGCATCTCTACTCTATGGAGGGACTGTTGTAGCGGCTCGCGTCATTTCAGGTGATATTCCACCAGTTGCTATATCTGTGTTACGGGGACTATTGGGTCTGTCAGTATTATTTCCGTTGGCTCGGCGTTCTCTACGCCAAAGTCCCACGCCAAGTAGACAAGATTTATACCGTTTTGCACTTATGGGATTTCTCGGTATAACAGTCGGCTATGCTACTTTTTTGTGGGCAATACAATATAGTTCAGCTACGAATGCCTCGATTATTGCCGCTACAACTCCTGCAATAACCATTACACTCTTGGCTCTCGGCTGGGGAATTGTTCCCTCAAAGTTGCGAGCTTTTGGGATTGCGCTTTCTTTTTCAGGCCTTTTGGTCGTCATTACTCAAGGGTCTATCATACGGCTACTCTCTTTGAGTTTAAGTCTCAGCGACCTTGTTCTGTTGCTAAATGTTCTGGCAGTTTCTTTATTTACAATTCTAGGCCAAGGGGTAATGGCAAAGTTCCCGCCTATAGTTACAAGCGTTTATTCTCTCTTCTTCGGTACCATTTTCTTGTTACCCTATGGAATATGGGAGATTTTTCATAGAAACTGGCATTTTAGCAACACAAGTATGTTAGTCTTACTGTACATGGGGTGTGTCGTTACGGGTATTGCCACCTTGCTAAATTTCGAGGGTATCAGCCGACTTGGTAGTGGAAAAGCTGCCATCCTAGGAAATTTAGCGCCCGTTTTCGGTATTCTATTAGCTTGCATTTTCCTGGGAGAACGTTTGTCCTTATATCACTGGGGTGGGTTTACTCTTGTATTTGTTGGTATTGGCTTATGTCTTCTTCCAAGATATTTACAAAAAGCATGACCAGGAATTAAGGCTTAATCGCCAATTGCTATACACCACTATATTTGTTCAATGGTTATAAATGACGAATTGCCTAGTTGAACGTTATTATATGTACGGGACTAGGTGGTGAGTCAAGGTGTATAATGATGAAGTGTTTCTTAAAAATCTGCACAGTGTATTTATTGGCTTGTGGACAAGACGAGAAGGGGTGAGCATTAATGAAGTATTCAGAGGCAAACTTGGGTAGAATTTTTATCTTGCGACTAGAACATGGAGATAAAATACCAGACATTATTGAGGAATTTGCCAAGATACATCAAATTAACTCTGCAATAGTACATTTCCTTGGCGGGGCTGACATAGGGAGCAAGATTGTGGTGGGGCCAGAAGACGGTACTGCCGAAAAGCCACGCCCGATGGCTACAGAATTACTGGGAACAAGCGAGGCTGTGGGCATTGGGACTTTATTTATCAATGAAGACATGGTTCCGAAATTGCATCTACACTCTGCTTTTGGTCGCAACAGAGACACTATTACAGGGTGTACAAGAGAAGGAGTCATAATCTGGCATATTGGTGAAGTAGTAATCTTTGAACTGACCAATTCGACGGCACGGAGAAAGGTAGATCCTGAGACTGGTTTTGAATTATTGGATTTGTAGACATTCAGGTTCGGCGTTCATTAAGACTAATTCGTAAGTTGAGGTAAATATGTGAGCAGTAGATTTAAAATAATATTTGTTATGATTATTTGGGGTAGCATAGGAGTTTTTGCTCGTAATATTTCAATTTCCCCGATACTACTTGCTTTTAGCAGGGCGATCATTGCACTACCGGTAGTTTATATTTTTATTAGAAAGGATAAGCAAAAATTATTCTCGTTTATCAAGAACAAAAGTGCAAGGCCTGTTATGCTAAGTGGAATGTTAATAGGACTTGCATGGGTCGCACTCTTTATGGCCTATCGCTTTACAAGTGTAGCCAATGCAACCTTGGTGTACAATATGTGTCCCATCTATGTGTTGATTTTAGCACCAATCCTATTGAAGGAAAAGCTCTCATCTAATCAAGTTCTAAGTGTTGTAATTGCATTTTGTGGGTTGATTTTAATCGTGGCAACATCACTGAACATAAAAGAAGCTAATTTAATGGGCATATCATTCGGGGCAGTGTCGGGAATGGTTTACGCTATCATCGTGCTTATTAACCGTAAGTTTGGAACTCATATTCCTATTGAATCAGCAACTTTTATTCAACTCATGATGGCAGCGGTGATTTTGGCTCCACTTGTTCTATTCGATAATCCAATCCGCCAGTGGACTTCATTAGACCTACGTGGAATTGTTATGTTGCTTATTTTAGGAATTGTACATACGGGGCTTGCGTATCAAATGTATTTTTCAAGTTATAAGGAGCTTTCCTCTACGAACGTAGCCCTATATAGCTACTTGGATCCCGTATTTGCAATAATATTTGCTGTTGCTATTTTAGGGGAACCATTTGGAATCTATCAGATACTTGGAGGAGTACTTATTTTGGGATCAACACTGATTTCTAACAGATAGAAATACTAAGTATTGACGAACTAACCAGTATGAGGTTTTAGGGTTGGGCTCACTATCCAGTTGTGGACCCCAACCTCATACCAATTTTCGCTTTGTAGGAATGTGTCCGGTCAAAAGAACTATGGTTGAGGTTGTAGGAAAGTTCATCCAAGAAGTTGTCGATCAGGAAACTGCGGTTAACTGGACTGCTAACAACAATGATACAGTGTAGCAACGTAATACTACCTCACAAGTAGGGCATAAATGTACGAATTGAATATATTGGAAATTTGGACAAAAGTGACTTTCTCAGCAAGGAGAGTCACTTTTGTTTTAAACAGTATATAAAAGAAAATTAATATTCAGTAGCGATGTTAAAAAGGGAGGAATATAATGGATTTTAGCGAATTGTGCATAGTAAGTTAGATGCTCCATAAATGTGCGCTTAAAGGGGACAATGGTAAAATATGAAAAAGTCCGAACTGGCTAAGTTTGAAAAGATTTTAAATAAAGGAACGATGAGCGTCATATCTTTTGCCTGTTTTATCATTATTATCGCCCTATTAGTGACCGGTATTTTAAGCTGCGTCATTGTAAAAAATGCGTTGACTGAAAAACTCCAAAAACAGGATCTCGTCTATATTCTGAAGTCAATATCAGCCCAAATCGATGGTAGGATCGATAAAGCAAAGGAAACATCAGTGATTATCGCAGATAGCCCGGAAATCATTAAATGGTTCAGTGATGGGGAAACAGATAAACAATATGAGGCAATGTTTATCAAACAGATAACGGGCATAGCCAAAAGTTTAAACTATACCGTATTTTTTACCAATAAAGAAACAGGACATTATTGGACGAATTCCAACTTCCTCACTGATACGATGTCTAAAGATGACCCTGCAGACAACTGGTTTTTTAAATCAATAACCTCAGCCCAGAAAATCACGCTTAATATCGATTATAACAAGGAACTCAAGCAAACAAACCTATGGATCAATACTCTCATGGGCGATAGTAACAATCCAACGGGCGTCGCAGGAGTTGGCGTCAATCTTCAAGATATATCCAATGAATTCAATAATTATAAAATTGGCAACGAAAGCAATTTATGGTTGGTTGATACTAAAGGGAAGATAAGCATCTCTGAGGACGTCGAACAAAGTGGGGAGCAGCTTTCTGATCATTTGCCCACAGATGTATACGACAACATTATGAAGAATACAGCTAAAAGTAGTGATAAGCCAGCGGTCATAAGCTATATAGACAAGAATAGACAGGTGGATTTGATTTTTCAGAAACTAAGATCGTGCGACTGGGTATTGGTATTCCAGATTAGCAGATCAGAGACTTTAGGAGTGCTTAATTCCATCATGATTAGCACATTAGTGACAATTATAGTAGTCCTTGTCTTTCTACTAATTGTTTTCTACCTCGTATCTTCCAGAATCGCTAATCCGTATAAAAAGGCAGTTCAGCTGAACATCGAGCTTGAGAAGGCAATCAGAATAAGGACTGAAGAAATCATTGAAAAGAATCAAAAAATAATGGAGAGTATATACTATGCAAAAACTATACAGGAGTCCATTTTGCCAGCAACTGATGTCCTGACAAGAGTGTTTGCTGATATCTTTGTCCTTTGGAGACCGCGGGATATTGTAGGCGGTGATTTTTACTGGCTGAGGGAGACTCAGAATGGTTTGATTTTAGTGGTCGGAGATTGTACCGGACACGGCGTACCCGGCGCGTTAATGACTATGGCTGTAAACTCCATACTCAGCAATATTCTAACACAGAATAATTTTGTGGGGCCGGCATTTATAATTAAGGAACTGAACAAACAGCTGAAAGAGGCGCTTAATAAGGACAAAGGTGGCCAAGCGACCGATGACGGTCTAGATGCTGCCATATGTTATTTGGATAACAAGGGAAAACTGCTGTTTGCGGGGGGGCGGATTAATATGTATGTGTTAGCGGCTGGACAGGTTACCACATACAGCGGTTACAAGAGTGGAATCGGCTATATAAAATCTGGATTTTTAGCCGATTTCGATGATGTGGAAGTTAGTGTAAAACAGGGCGATCGAGTTTATTTCACGACTGACGGCTATGTTGATCAAAACGGAGGTCTCAAGAATTATTCTTTCGGCAAAAACAAGTTCAGAGAAATTATCGCCAAGACCTCATCTCTTTCGATACTCGAGCAGGGCGAATGTTTTAAAAAAGAACTTGATCTACACATGGGTCAGGAGCAGCAACGGGATGACATTACGGTCATCGGGTTTGATTTATAATAATTAACAGTCCTTTACATAGTTTGATTTATATAAAGTTGAATTCAGTACGTCTTAAACAGGAAAGAGGAGATTTGTATGATCCATCTTCAGCAACTAAAGGAATCACTTGAAGAGTATAACGTTTTAATTTGCTTTTCGGGCCAATTCTCACAAGCTATAGTTGAACAATTGTGTGATTCGATTAAAGGCCAAATGAGTGAAGGTGAAGGAACAAAATACAATCCGGTGAAGGTAATATCTATTTTTGTTGAACAGGCCCAAAATATTATTAACTATAACTTTAAGAATTCAAGCCATAAGTATTACGATCAACTTCTGGAATCAAGTATTGTTACGATAGGCAAGACTGCAGATGGCTTTTTTGTAACGTCAGGTAATATTATTGATAATCAAGATTTGGCCACTTTGGTTAATAAAATTGACTTTATTAACTCTATCGGATCCTCTGGGTTAAAACAATATTATAAGGATGTAATGAAAAGAGATGGAAAAGGTGAGAATGGACGAAGTGCCGGACTTGGTCTAATCCAAATGGCCAGAAAAGCTAAATCTCCACTTGAATATCAAAATTATAGTATTAACGAGGAATTAACATATTTTCAAATCAATGTAAATAGTTAGGATGGGAGAGTATACTATGGAGAGGCTATTCATCAAAGAATCAAAAAGTACGCCGCTTGTGGATTTTGATGCAGTTAAGGATCTGCTCCTCATTAAAGGACAATCCTATCCAGAGGATTCGTTTAAATTTTATAAACCCCTATTGGAATGGTTGAAAGAGTACTTGGCAAGCAACAACGGTCGGGAAGCATTTGTTGAAGTTTCCCTTACCTATACAAATACTAGCAGTTCAAAATGCATTATGATGATTCTGGATTTACTGGAAGCTGCCTTTGATAAAGGTGTGAAAATTAATTTAAAATGGATATGCAACGAGGATAATGAATATGAGCGAGAATGCGCTGAAGAATTTCAAGAAGATTATACATTCCCGTTTGAAATATTACTAGTTTAAAATGATTAGCTTAGGTTTCAATTGCGGAAGTAGGTGCTACTAATAAATGAATGACTATAAATCAGTTAAGATTTTTGATGAAGAAGTTGCAATATATCAGGAAGCAAAAGAGTATCTAAGGCGAGAAATATTAAGCAAAGATGAATTAATCCTAAAATTTAATGATTTAATTAATAAATATTGCCATCTTGTCAACACCGTTCGAAGAATTTGTAGCATAAGTGATGTACAAGGACGAGATCTGAAAATACGCGAAATGGAGATAATGAATCTATTAGATAATTCTGATCAGGGTTTCTTAACGTTCAGTAGAAATTTGCTAGTTGATAAAGAACTTAGTTCCGAGTGTGCGAGAATCTTCAACCGGAAGATTGCCAATATCAATATCCTAGAGCTTTTGCACAGTAAAAATGAAGAACAAAATAAGATTTTTGAGGATACTCTAAAAATCGTTTTTGATTTACCGGATAGGGATACTCAATTATCCTGTTTATGTAACTTGCCCAATTTAATTAAGATTGGCGAGAATTATATTAATGTAAAATACAAAATTATTAATACGGATGATTTTGAAGAAAGTAAGAAACTTATGTTAATTCTCACAGATATCACTGAAAAAAGGAAAGTTGAGGATCAAGTTTTATTTCTAAGCTATCATGACAAGCTAACATCTCTATTTAATAGAGCATATGTGGAAGGCATTATTCCACAGTTGCAAATTGATTCTAATCTGCCCTTTAGTATTGTTATGGCGGATATAAATGCTTTGAAGCTCGCTAACGATGTTTTTGGCCATGAAAAGGGCGATAAACTTATAGTGAACGCCGCCAAGGTGTTTCTCAAGTGCTGTCGTAAGAGTGATATTATTGCCCGGTGGGGTGGAGATGAATTTTTGATCCTACTCTCCGGAGCCAACCAAGAAGCATGTGCGAGAATTTGTAATAATATCAAAGCTATGTTCGATACCCTTCCTGCAGATCCAATTGAGTTGAGTGCTTCGCTTGGAGCATCCACTATCGAAAACTGGGAGACAGATATTCTGAGTCTTATAAGTGTGGCGGATAGTGTTATGTATAGCAATAAACTTATCGAAAGTAAAAAGACTAGGCAGAAAATTGTTTTCGGTGTTGAAAGAGTATTGCAATCCAAGTGTTCTGCTTATATTGGGCACGGTGATAGAGTAGACGCGATTGCTCATAGATTTGCGAAACTTCTTGATATTGGGCAGGAAATGGTCAATTTATCATTGCTTGCACGGTTGCATGATATCGGGAAAGTTGCCATGCCTGTCGAATTACTTAACAAAAATGGGTTCCTGTCTGAGGAGGAGCTAGGGATCATGCATAACTATCCTCAAATGGGTTACAGAATGGCACAATCAATTGGTGAACCAGTATTAGCACAATCAATTCTTGCTATTCGTGAGCAATGGAATGGCAGCGGTTATCCCTATGGTATCAAAGGAGAGAAAATCCCTAAAATTTCTCGTATTATCTCTTTCGTCGAGGCTTATGATGTGATGACTCACGACCAACCCTATAAAATAAAGATGAGTCAGGAAGATGCATTAAAAGAGTTGCAACGATGTTCTGGAACGCAATTTGACCCGAATCTACTAAGTATTTTCCTTGGTAACATTAATTCATTAGACTCTAAAAGCACATACGATAAAAAGGAGCCTAAGCTTTTTTAAATAATGCATAATAATAAACTAAATTGGCATAATACGTTTTGTTGCATTATCAAAAAAAACGGAGGTTATGAAAGTGGCAATTATTCATCAAGTGAACGGGTATTTCATTCCAACAGTAAATTTCTTAGGTGCAGGAGCACTCAATGAAGTCGGTAGTCAAGCTGCAATGCTAGGTTCTAAAAAGGCTTTAATTGTTACCGACGCTTTTCTTGAAAAAATTGGTATGGCCAAGGAAGTTGCTGACGTTGTTGAAGCAGCTGGTGTAAAAACCGTTATTTATGGTGGTGCAGAACCGAATCCTACCGATAAAAACGTCCATGATGGATTTGAGGTCTATAAAAAAGAAGGCTGTGACACGATAATCACTGTCGGTGGCGGATCATCACATGACTGTGGTAAAGGAATCGGTCTTGTTGCTGGTAATGGCGGTAAGATACAAGACTTTGAAGGGGTAAATAAATCGACTAAACCGATGCCACCTTTCATTGCCATTAACACCACCGCTGGTACTGCCAGTGAAATGACAAGATTCTGCATTATCACAGATTATGCTCGCCACATTAAAATGGCGATCGTTGATTGGCGTGTAACGCCAAATGTCTCGATCAATGATCCGTTGATGATGATGAAACAACCTCCTGGCTTAACCGCTGCTACCGGAATGGATGCACTTACGCATGCTGTTGAAGCGTATGTTTCCACAATTGCCACCCCATTGACCGATTCGGCTGCGTTAATGGCTTTCAAATTAATCCCTAAATATCTCCGTAAAGCCGTAGCCAATGGCGATGATTTTGAAGCACGTGAGAAAATGGCTTATGCTCAGTTCTTAGCTGGAATGGCATTCAACAATGCCAGCCTAGGATATGTTCATGCAATGGCTCATCAATTAGGCGGATTCTATAATCTTCCGCATGGTGTATGCAATGCGATCCTTCTTCCCCACGTTTCACGCTTTAACCTCATTGGTAATCTCGATAAATTTGCAGAGATTGCTGAAGCAATGGGAGAAAATGTTGAGGGACTGTCTGATAGAGATGCAGCTGAAGTATGTTTAGAAGCAATTAGCCAACTGTCTCGAGATGTCGGAATTCCTACTGGCCTATCTGAACTGAATGTAAAAGAAGAAGACTTGGCACTGATGGCTGGGAATGCGAAGAAAGATGCTTGTCAATTCACCAATCCTCGCACAGCTACGCTTGAACAAGTAATTCAGATCTTTAAAGATGCTATGTAATCTGATATAATGAAATGCCCTTCCAAGTTGATTGCAACGTTGGGAGGGCATTTTTATTTTTGTGCAAACTAAATACTTTTCTTGAGGTGATAAACAAGTACCGGAATAATTCGAGAAAAACCTGAAATGGTAACATAGTTATATTTACTTAGAGATTAAAGGGGAAAATGACTCTTATATCGAAATTCAATAAAGGACAAAAATATTAACACTTGAAGGTAGTTCCAATTTTCAGCAAATTTTCAGCGAACCCTCAGCCTTATTTCAGATTGTAATTGTATGATGAGTATAATGGGTAGTCTTGTTAACTGCAGGTAGAATGATAAGTGTTATTTGCGTAAGGGAGGAAAGTTTTTAGAATGCAAAAGGTTAATGTATTTAAGGTAGTAAGCTTAGTGACCGTACTTCTGTTGTTTTTCATAAACGACAACGTACTGCCAGCGTTTGCTGGGACTGACCAAACTCAAGCCTATGTTCCGTTAGCGATTAGTAATGTTGCCCCATTACTAAGTCATAGTGATGTCACAAAAACACGTGACATTGAGCCCGATAAGCAACTAGATCTAACTGTATCACTTAAGTTTCGTAATAAAGACGACTTGAAGCAGAAAATAAATAAAGCCCGTAATGCAGGAGTCTCAGGACGGGTGATGAGTGATCAGGATTTGGAGGATCGCTATCTGCCGGATCCGAATGCACACGACAAAGTCGTTGATTTTTTAACGACCAACGGGTTAAAGATTACTAAAATATATAATGGTCGCATGGCCATCCAGGTTAGTGGTACTGCTCAAGAGATTGAAAAGGCGTTTAATGTAAGTATTAGTTATTTTTCAGAAAGTGGAAATGAATTTTTTGCTAATAGCACGCAACCAGAATTACCAGAAGAGATAGCTGGCTTAGTTGAAAGCATTGCAGGGCTCAGTAATTTGCATTTAAAACCCGCATCATCCTGGCAAGATGCAGCGACTTCCATGACCGCTAATAGCACAACTTCTTCATATACGCCTCAGCAAATTCAAAAGGCATATAACCTCACAACAGCATACACAAACAATATCAATGGCAAGGGTATAAAGCTGGCTATTGCAACTTATAATTCTTTTAAACAAAGTGATATTACATATTTTTTAAATAACTTTAGTATTTCTGGCACAAAGGCAATTCAGGTTATTCCTGTGGACGGAACTCCCAAGTATGACGCGAGCGGTTCCGCCGAAACTACTTTAGATATTGAATGCGCATTGTCTAGTGCACCCGGGGCGCAACTCCTGGTATATGATGGAGTTGATTCAACCTTAACAACAGGAATTGATATGTTTACAAAAATAGTTGATGATGGGGAAGCGAACGTAGTTAGTTATAGCTGGGGTCTAGAAGAGAGTTCCTGGGAGATGTCCCAAATATCAGCGATGAATAATTTGTTGGCGGCAGGCGCGGCTAAAGGTATGACATTTTTGGTAGCCTCTGGAGATAGCGGCAGTTCAGAAATTAGTTATCCCGCGACCGATCCTTACGTTACTTCTGTAGGTGGAACAACCTTGAATCTGGATTCTAATTCTGGTTTGATTTCCACAGAAGTCGGTTGGACTGGCAGCGGTGGAGGTAGTAGTACTGTTTTTTCTCAGCCCACTTGGCAACAAAGTGTTTTGAAGTCATCAAGTGGCAAAAGACTGTTCCCGGATGTGTCGCTCGACTCCAATAAGAACACCGGATACAGTATTTATTTTGGCGGGAAATGGTATACAGTTGGCGGCACAAGTGTTGCAGCCCCGGAGTGGGCGGCCATCTTCGCTTTAGTTGACCAGAGCAGGGCGAACAATGGTTTGAGTCCTATAGGGTTAGCTAATTCGGCCTTATATTCGTTGAACGGCCAGTCGGTATTTCATGACATAACAAGTGGCTCAAACGGTTATTATAAAGCTAATGCGGGCTATGATATGGTAACTGGTCTGGGTTCTGTTGATGCTTGGGCCCTTGTCAATGCATTGTCTAGCCTCACAGACGGAGCAGTGCCCTCAAGTGTGACTGACCTGAGTGTAAGTAGCCCAAGTAGTGCAAACGAATTGGAATTAACCTGGAGTGCCGTAAGCACAGCAACAAGCTATAAGGTTTATCGATCCACCAGTGCTACAGGAAACTACACCTTAGTAGGATCAAGCACGACAGCAAGCTACAGCGATATAAACTTAACGGCCAGCACCACATATTACTATAAAGTAAGTGCGGTAAATAGCAACGGTGAGGGATCACAATCCAGCGCTGTAACAGGAATTACGGGCACGAAGGTAACGGGAGTAGTGTTAAATATAATTAGCACGGTAATGAATATAGGAGCTAGTGAAACATTAACGGTCACAATCTCACCAACCAATGCCACTAATAAAGCCGTTACTTGGGGTTCGAGTGACCCGGCCATAGCAACAGTGGACTCAACTGGCAAAGTAGTTGGGGTAAAAGCAGGAACAGCAGTTATCACTGCAACAACTCTAGATGGAAGTAAAACCGCAACCTGTACAGTTGAGGTTAGCGCTGACGCGCTCCCTGCCCAACAAAACATATCTCTGGACAAAGAATGGCGAATCAACTTTAGTCAACCAGTAGACTCTAGTACAATTCAGAGCAATATTTTAGTATGGAGAATAGGCACGACAAGCCAAACAAAGGTTAAAGTTGATATTACTCCTATTGCAGATCCTACTAATTCGAATGTAGTTATAGTCAAACATTCAAATCTTTTTGTCGCTGGGGTTAGTTATGAACTGTTCGTGAATAATGGAATTAAAGACGTGACCGGAGAATCATTGTCTAATTCGGTAGTTTTAGCATTCATGACCAAAGTATAATAATAATAGTTTAAAAAGGCTCTGTTCGCAGATTTGTGGCGAATAGAGCCTTTTTTTGAACTGAACTAATTAACGATCTTTCAGCTAATTTTCAGGTGGCGTTTAGGTGTGATTCAGGTACGTAGGTTATAGTAATGGAGAACTACAAGCGCTAAAGCAAAGCAACCTACAGACAATTATTTGTAAAGGAGTCCAATCTTCGACATTATATAAAATCAATCCATAAATAGTAGGAGGCAAGAGTATGAACGCAGACATTCGTTATTCCATAGTCATTCCGGTCTACAATGAAGAAGCTGTCATTAATCAAACCTACCGGCGCTTGAAGCAGGTCATGGATTCAACAGGGGAACCTTACGAGTTGATTTTCGTGAACGATGGAAGCAGCGACTATACAACGGCATTGATCAAAGGTTTCAGAGATCAAGATGATGCAGTGAAACTCATCACATTTTCCCGTAATTTTGGTCATCAAATTGCGATTACAGCTGGGATGGACTATGCGTCGGGCTCGGCTGTCGTTGTAATTGACGCTGATTTGCAGGACCCACCCGAATTGATTCTGGATATGATTGCGAAGTGGAAAGAGGGGTATTACGTCGTTTACGCCAAACGAACGAAGCGAAAGGGAGAAACGTTTTTCAAAAAGCAAACCGCCCGCTTGTTTTACCGAATTCTGAAGGCTTCTACGGATATTGAGATCCCGACGGACACCGGCGATTTCCGCTTACTGGACCGGAGAGTGTGTGAAGAAATGAAACGTCTCCCGGAAAAAAACCGCTACGTTCGAGGTTTAGTGAGCTGGGTTGGTTTCCGACAAACGGCGGTTGAGTATGAGCGGGATGAACGATTGGCCGGAGAAACCAAGTATCCTCTGAAAAAGATGATCAAGCTAAGCTTAGATGGCCTTACTTCCTTCTCCTTTAAACCTCTAAAAATGGCCAACTATGCAGGAGTCGGACTTATCTTTTCCGGCTTGACCTATTTGGCAGTCATGTTGCTTTTGAAAATAGCTACCGTATCGGTGATCGCAGGGTGGAATTTGGTTATGGCGATGCAATTACTCATGACTGGAATTCTCCTAACGATGATGGGGATTATCGGAGAGTATATCGGGCGTATATATGATGAAGCAAGAGATCGGCCTTTATATATTGTGAGTGAATGCTATGGAATGATGAAAAAGGAACGAAAAGTAAAGAGGGTTGTCTAAGATGTCGAAGCGATCACTGGAGTTTATGAGGTTCTGTCTGGTTGGCGCCGTAAATACGGGCGTAGATTTCACAGTGTTTACGGTTCTTTCCAATTTAGGTGTTCTGTTGCTAGTAGCACAGTGTGTTTCCTACACCTGTGGAGTATTAAACAGTTTTCTTCTAAATCGGACCTGGACTTTCCGGGGACGCGGTCAATCCTTCGGGCAGTTAATCCGATTTTTGACTCTAAATCTTGGTACCTTATCAGTAACTTATGGCTTGTTAGTCTACTTTCACAATCATTTAGCATGGCCATTGCTCGTTTGTAAATTGGTGGCTACGGGTGCTAGCCTTGTGATTAATTATGTAGGTAGCCGTTTATGGATCTTTTCGCCAATTACAGAATCGAATGGAGTGGTATAAATGAAAATTAGAAAAACCGAAGAACTACAACCCCAGCTACTGAGTTATTTGCAGCAAGTGCTTAAAAAGCAACTAGGCACGAATCGCTTGAAAAGGGCGGCGGTATGAATAGAGTATCCAAGTGGTGGCTTTATTTAAAGCAACATATACTCAAATTTAGCTTGTCAATACTCTTAATATTAGCAGGAGTATTATGCATCACGTCACTATGGAGCTATAGCGGTAATGCTCAATCAGCTCAAAATAATAACGCATATAGCAGCAACTTGTTTCCTAGTGAAAGCAAACAAGCGGATGGTACAAGTCAAAATCAAAATGAACATCAACCACCAAGTGGACAGTTCCAATCTCCGGATGCAAGTCAGAGAACGGGACCATCTCAGGGAACTAGGCCCAATGGAATGGCAGGTATCGGTGCCAAGGCGAGTGCAGATTATACCCCTCAAATTATTGCCTATGCCTTTGCTTTCTTGCTTGTTTTTCTTCTAGCCTATTACCTTGTGAGCAAGAAAAAGATGAAAATCCAGCCGAGTAATGTAAAAATAGTGATTTTGACCTTACTCGGCGTGGGTTTTCTCTTACGGATCCCGCTGGCATTGTTGATTAACGGCCATCCTTTTGATCTTAGTACCTTCAAAAACTGGGCAACTACTGTAGCGAATAATTTCTCTCAATTCTATCAAGGACGTAACGCCAGTGATTATCCCCCTTTGTATATCTACGTATTATTTATTATTGGGAAAATTGGAAATCTTTCCGCACTGAGTCCCTATTTTACGTTGCTTTTAAAGCTGCCCTCCATTGTTGCGGATATTGCTACGTCCTTCTTGATTTACAAACTCGCCAAAAAGTATCTCTCTGTGGAAACCAGTCTTCTATTATCTGCATTTTACATCTTTAATCCGGCTGTATTGCTTAATTCCACGATATGGGGTCAGGTAGATTCGTTCTTCACCTTGATTATTGTAGCTGCGCTTGTATTTCTCTCGGAAAGGAAGATTGGCATTGATACAGTCCTGTTTACGTCAGCTGTTCTCATGAAACCGCAAGGAATTATCTTTCTCCCAGTACTTTTCTTTGAACTAATAAGGCAAAAGAGTTTAAAGAGTTGGCTAAAGATAGTCATCTCCGGCTTAGTTACCGCCATAGTGATCGTACTACCATTTTCTTCGAATTATAATGTGCTGTGGATTTTTAAACTCTTCGTAAGTACGCTTGCAGAGTACCCCTATGCCTCTGTTAATGCCTTTAACTTCTTTAGTTTGATCGGAGCAAACTTTGCAAAGGATGCCGGTACTCTATTTGTATTCAGTTACCATAGCTGGGGGTTGATCGCAATTGTTCTGATCACAGCATTTGCCTGGTTATTGTATATTAAAGGAAATAATAGGGTATATGCTTCTGCTGTTGCACTTCTCCTGATCGACGGTGTGTTCACTTTTTCCACCAGAATGCATGAACGATATATGTTCCCGGCAGTCGCCTTGTCAATTATAACGTTTATTTATCTTAGGGATAAACGGCTAATGTTATTAGCTGCAGGGTTCAGCATGACTATTTACATCAATACTCACTACGTGCTCTATGAGACGCAGAACGGTATAAATTCAGTTCCATTTGGTCCGATCCTCATCGTTACTTCTCTCATAAATGTATTATTGTTCGTATACCTTTTAAAGATTTTATACGAAATATTTAAAGAAAGGAGGGGGTGTGGCCCATTGGAGCACAAACTATGATGAAAGAGTTATTCACATAGTGAATAAAGGGAGGAAAGACACGCTTATTACGTTAGGCATGAGGAGTGGTACAGAAATTCAATCTAAAGTTCCATAATGAATTCATTATGGAACTTTAGATTTTTGTCCCTAAATATTGTTGTGGATAGGAGCGTGTTTAGATATGAAGTACTGATTTTTTCCATAAGATAGTAAATGGGTTTAGTCAAACAACAGAGGGGAGAAAAAGGAATATGTCAATGAAGAAGAGTGTAATAAGTATATTACTTAGCCTTATTATTGCAGTTCTCTTTACCATACCAACTTATGCCAGCACCTCATCGACAATAACGCGATTAGCTGGGCCAGACAGATATTCTACAGCCCAAGCAATTGCCAAGGACGGGTGGACAAAATCAGATTATGCGGTATTAGCCTATGGCGAAAATTTTCCGGATGCTTTATCCGCAGTAGTTTTGGCTAAAAAACATGACGCACCAATATTATTAACAAAAACCGAAAATTTGCCAGATGTTACAAAGCAAGCCTTAGCCGATTTACAAGTTAAGAAAGTCTTAATTATCGGCGGGACAGGAGTGATTGCTTTGTCTGTCGAAACTGAATTACAATCAATGGGAATATCGCCAACTCGTATTGCAGGACAAGATAGATATGAGACTTCGGTTAAAATAGCTGAACAAATAAGTGAACCGTCGGAATTAATTGTTACGACAGGAGAAGACTACTCGGATGCTTTATCAATGGCTCCAATAGCAGGAGTTAAACAAATACCTATCATTTTAGTTCCCAAAGATTATTTGCCGGATTCCGTTAAGGCTTATATTTCCACGATTAATGTCAAGAAAACTTATGTAATAGGTGATTCAAGTGTCATCGAAGGTAACCTTTACAATCAATTCCCGAATCAAGAAAGAATTGTTGGAGCAGACAAATATGCACGGAATATAGCAATTAACAAAGAATTCAATAGTACCTTTAATCTGCGTAGTATTTGTTTAGCAACTGGTGAAGGGTTTGCAGATGCTTTAACTGGAGCAGCTTACGCTGCTAAACTGTCTGAACCAATTATTCTAGTTGATAATACTCCCTCTAGTGATACAGCAAGCTATTATCAAGAGCTTCTATCCAGTACAAATAATGTTTATGTATTTGGAGGAACAGACGTAATTTCTGATACCCTGATACAAGGCTTAAAGGGCTCAACGCAAAATAATGTTCCTGTTTCAAACAAGAATTTAAGTTCAAGCAAAATAGCTCAATTGCTCAAACCTTCGATTGTCTATATTGTGGTTTATGATAGCGATGGAAATGAATTAGGTTATGCAAGTGGAGTGATAGCCACCAGCGATGGTAAGATTTTCACTAATTATCATGTTATTGATGGAGCATCAAGCGCAAAGGTAACATTAGCTGATGGTAGAGTACTCGATGTTACAAATATTTCTGGGTATGATCCTAAATATGATGCCGTTGTATTAACAGTAAATGCCCATGATTTACAGCCTGCTAAATTTAATGTTTCAAGTTCCGCGCAAAGTGGAGATGAAATTTATACATTAGGAAATCCCCTAGGCCTTGAAGATACAATTTCGGATGGTTTAATTAGCACTATTAATAGGGTAGTCGAAGGGGAGACGTATATTCAAATCTCTGCGCCAATATCTCCTGGTAGTAGCGGGGGGGCTCTAATTAATGAACAGGGCGAGGTAATTGGAATAACAACGGCAGGCTTAACAGATGGTCAAGATTTGAATTTCGCTATTCCATATGAAGATTTTATAGCGATTAAGGACCAAAATTTGAAAATGCCCTTGGTTTCAAGTACAAAGCAACAGACTACCCTTACATCATCGTCACTCGCCAAACCTGTTTCCTTGAATGTTCCACAAACGGTTGTAGTAAATAGTTTCGACACCGAGTTTACGGCTGACGTAACTGTGAAACAAATTATTAGGGGTGCTAGGGCATGGACAATGATGAAAAATGCTGATGAATCAAATGATCCCCCAAGGGCGGGATATGAATACCTATTGGCAAAAATTAATTTTAAACTAGTCGATGTCGATGGGGGGAAATCAATCGACGTGATTGGAAAATCAGATTATAATCTTGTGTCGCAGTATGGTAAAGTATATAAACAGGCGGTTGAAGTTGAACCAGATCCCCAGTTGGATACGACTCTTTATAAAGGAGCATCAAATGAAGGCTGGGCAGTATTTCTAGTTGAACTTGATGATACTAAACCGATGATTTCTTATGGTGTTGACTATAATGGCACTGGAGGAATTTGGTTTAAAGCCTACTAAATAAATTCGATTTTAGTTTAATTCAGACTTGATTCAGCTTAATGTTGTATGCTAAACAAGACAAACTATAATTAATACAAGCTTGTATTAATTATAGTTTGTCTTGTTTAGCTAAAATGTTGTTCATAGCATTTTTTAAATTATTCCCAAGATCTTAGGAGGAATTTGAGGAAAGATGTGGAAAGTTACAAGGTGAATTATGTTTTTAAAATGGTAACATATATACAGCTAAACCGTAAACATAAATCCAACAATTAGATCTTAGAAAGCGGAGGTAATCATATGAAAAAGCTCAATCAAAATTTAATGATCATAGTGCTTTGCTTGTTATTTTCAGCAATCCTATTTCCAAAAAACGCTTTTGCGTTAAGCGTACCGTCGACCCCGACAAACTTTGCAGCAACGACCGCAAGTTCGAATCAGATTAACCTAAGCTGGGATTATATTAGTGGAGCAACCTCGTATTATCTTTATAGGTCAACCTCATACTCCGGAGTTTATAGTTATATCGCTGCGCCGACAAGCACAAGTTTTGCAGATACGGGTCTGGCGACCAATGGTACCTATTATTACAAAGTGCAGGCAGTCAACAGCGTCGGTTCAAGTGGATATTCATCAATAGCAAATGCGACAACGACGAGTAGTTCTTACAATGCTCCGTCAATCCCGACGAATCTGATCGCAACGACCGCAAGTTCGAATCAGATTAACCTAAGCTGGAATTATATCAGTGGAGCAACCTCGTACTATCTTTATAGAGCCACCTCGTATTCCGGCGTTTATAGTTATATCGCTGCACCGACAAGCACAAGTTTTGCAGATACGGGTCTGGCGACCAATGGTACCTATTATTACAAAGTGCAGGCAGTCAACAGTGCCGGTTCAAGTGGATATTCGGCAATAGCTTATGCGACAACGACGAGTAGTTCATACAGTGTACCGTCAATCCCGACGAATCTAATCGCAACGACCGCAAGTTCGAATCAGATTAACCTAAGCTGGGATTATATTAGTGGAGCAACCTCGTATTATCTTTATAGGTCAACCTCATATTCCGGCGTTTATAGTTATATCGCTGCACCGACAAGCACAAGTTTTGCAGATACGGGTCTGGCGACCAATGGTACCTATTATTACAAAGTGCAGGCAGTCAACAGTGCCGGTTCAAGTGGATATTCGGCAATAGCTTATGCGACAACGACGAGTAGTTCATACAGTGTACCGTCAATCCCGACGAATCTAATCGCAACGACCGCAAGTTCGAATCAGATTAACCTAAGCTGGGATTATATTAGTGGAGCAACCTCGTATTATCTTTATAGGTCAACCTCATATTCCGGCGTTTATAGTTATATCGCTGCGCCGACAAGCACAAGTTTTGCAGATACAGGTCTGGCGACCAATGGTACCTATTATTACAAAGTACAGGCAGTCAACAGTGCCGGGTCAAGTGGATATTCAGCAATAGCTTATGCGACAACGACGAGTAGTTCATACAGTGTACCGTCAATCCCGACAAATCTAATCGCAACGACCGCAAGTTCGAATCAGATTAACCTAAGCTGGGATTATATTAGTGGAGCAACCTCGTATTATCTTTATAGGTCAACCTCATATTCCGGCGTTTATAGTTATATCGCTGCGCCGACAAGCACAAGTTTGGCAGATACAGGTCTGGCGACCAATGGTACCTATTATTACAAAGTACAGGCAGTCAACAGTTCCGGTTCAAGTGGATATTCAGCAATAGCTTATGCGACAACGACTGATTCTTCCAGTATTCTTCCGATTCCAACGAATCTCACCGCAACGGTCGCAGGTTCTAGTCAGATTAACCTAAGCTGGGATTATATCAGTGGAGCAACCTCCTATTATGTGTATCGGAAAACCTCTTCTTCCGGAGCTTATGCTAATATTGTCGCAGTAACAACCACAGGCTATGTTGATACCGCTCTGCCAGCGGGTACCACCTATTATTACAAAGTTCAGGCGGTCAATGGTGTCGGCACGAGCCAATATTCATCCGAAGCTTATGCAACAACCGATTCAGACACTACTACTTCGTCATCGAATTTATCAAAAATGCAGTCAATTCGCTTAGCTGGACTAGATCGGTATGAGACTGCGGCAGAAATCGCTAAATCAAAGTGGAACACTTCTTATTATGCAATTATAGCAAGTGGAGTTAATTTTGCAGATGCTTTATGTGGCGCTCCACTTGCAACGAAATATAATGCTCCAATATTATTATCGTCAAAGGATAGTTTAGACGAACATACTAAGAGTCAGCTTTCTGGTTTAAAGGTAAAACAGGTGTTTATAATTGGAGGAATAGGGGTTATCTCAACAAATGTAGAACAAGCCATAAAAAACATGGGAATAGAAATATCAAGGCTTGCAGGTAACGATCGTTACGAAACTTCCCTTAAAGTAGCTCAATCTATGGGGAAATTCAATCAGGCGGTAATTGCTACCGGTGAGGATTTTCCAGATGCCTTGTCAATTGCTCCGATTGCAGCAATGAAGGGGATTCCGATTATTCTTACCCCTAAAGACAATTTGCCGAAAGAATTAAAAGACTACCTAAATAAAACTGTTCAGAGCACGTATGTTGTAGGTGGGGTTGGGGTGGTTAGTGATTCTGTTTTTAATCAACTACCAGATCCTTTGAGGCTTAGTGGGATAGATAGATACGAGACAAACCTTAGTATCATTAAAAAATTCTCTACAGAACTGGATTTTCAAAATTGCTACCTAGCAACCGGCGAAAATTTTCCGGATGCATTGGCGGGCTCAGCGTTGGCTGCCTTAACAACTTCACCAGTTATCTTAGTTAGCAACCCTGTCGGACTGTCAACGAAAGACTTTATAAATAGTAAGACTGGGAGTATCAATAAAATAATTGTTTTTGGAGGAACAGTCGCTGTGCCTGAAAGCATTTTAGACAGTATTGGTGCAACTAGCGACGCTTCTAACACATTATCCACACCATCTACGCCGAAGGATATTACAGCAATAACCGTAAGTTCCAGCCAAATGAAACTCACTTGGAGTCCTGTAAGTGGTGCAACATCCTATTATGTATACGGGGCAACCTCGTCTTCCGGAACTTATACCAAAATTGCGACGGTTACAACTCCAAGTTATACTAATACCGGCCTGTGGGCAGGTACGACTTATTATTATAAGGTGCAGTCAGTAAACAGTGCAGGTTCAAGCTCATACTCATCTATAGCTTATGCTACAACGACTGCATCTAACTCCTAGAAATTCCGACAATCGTATTGGGCGTGTATATGCTATGATTATAAGTGGGTATTCTAATTCTACAAAGAAACATTCTCAACAACATTGAAATAATTGGTAAAATTTGCTACAATTACCTTGGCTTTTAGATGTTTTCCTTTGGACAATTTTACAGCTTGGTGCTGTAGTTTGGAGTAAGTCGATGATTCATCGTTTAACCACGCGCTTATTAATATTAGGAATGATGTGGGTAGGGCTTAATCTGCTTAAATGGGAGGGCCAGAAAGACCAACTCTTTTGGCTGGCCCTTATTTTTACTGGCATAGTCCTTCTAGGGTGTTTGATGGAGCAGATCCTCCATTATCAGGGTGATCCCTATATTCTGCCTGTGGTTCAAGCCATAATGGCTATAGGACTTGTGTTTGTAGTGCGAATTAATCCGGAATCAGCAGCCCGCCAATTCTGGTGGGCGTGTATTGGACAAATTATCTTCTACGGAGTTTTATGGATGATTCGAGATTATCAAAGGTTGAGAAGGTATAGATACCTCTGGGGACTTTTAGCGGTTGGATTGTTGCTAGTGACTCTTCTGTTTGGCTTTGCGTCGGGCGGAGCAAAAAGCTGGCTTAGTATCGGCGGGATCGGGATTGAACCAGAGGAATTTGTTAAACTAGCTTTGCTTTTATTCCTATCGACGTATTTGGAAGAAAATGAGGAATTATTGCGCGTAGGGACTGTTCAGTGGGGAAGGTTCTCTTTACCGGATTGGCGGACCTTGGGTCCGTTTATGATTATGGTAGCTTTCATACTTGGGATTTTGGCCGCTCAGAAAAGTTTGGGGACAGCCTTAGTGTTTTATATGCTTTTTGTGCTTATGCTTTATGTTGTGACAGAGCGGGCCCTGTACTTAGGAATATCCCTTCCAATTTTCATGCTGACTGGAACCGTAGGCTATATGCTCTTTAGGCATGTACGTGTCAGAGTTATGGTGTGGATGAATCCTTGGCAAGATCCCACAGGCGGGGGTTACCAAATTGCCCAATCTCTGTTTGCGATTGGTGGTGGTAAAATCTTGGGAACAGGATTAGGTAACGGCATAGGCGCAGCGACGGTCCCGGCGGCGAGTACTGACTTTATCTTTTCCGTCATTGCGGAAGAACTGGGGTTTGCTGGGGCAATGGCTTTACTAGTACTCTTTCTCATTGTGGTTTTGAGGGCTTTTGTGGTAAGCCTTAGGGCCAAAGATCGGTTTGGGCAAATTTTAGCCGCAGGGATCGGAATTTTACTTGGCACAGAAACATTAATTATTCTCGCAGGAGTCACTAAACTACTTCCTTTGACCGGCATACCACTTCCCTGGGTAAGTTATGGCGGAAGTTCTCTCATTGTTCACTTTATCTTGCTAGGGGTGTTACTGAATATCTCAAACGCCACCGCGATGGGTGCCCACAGCACTAAGACTAAGGGGAGGGACAAATCGGCTGATTTTCATTTTTGAGATACAGTCGCCTCTAAAGACTATATACTATGCGAAAAAGGCCGCAGCAATGGATTCTTCCATTGCTGCGGCCTTAAGATATGAGGTATTAATCCTCCAATATTCTTCCGTCGGTTGATATGGTTACGACACTCCAGGGAATCATTTTCCCGCTGTTTGACAAAGCCTTCTTTGCTGCTTGAAGAATCCCACCACAACAGGGTACTTCCATTTTTACAATGGTCACACTTTTTATTTCGTGCTGCTGTAATATCGCTGTCAGCTTTTCCGAATAATCAATGTCGTCCAGCTTGGGGCAGGCAATCAAGGTGATTTTATTGCGCATGAACTTCTGATGAATATTTGGGTACGCAAAGGCTGTACAGTCTGCTGCTATCAGCAAGTGTGCGTTATCTAGGTAAGGTGCATTTACCGGCACTAGTTTTAACTGGCAGGGCCACTGAGCAAGTTGGGATTGAGAGTTTTCGGCGGATCCGACAGGTGTTACTCCAGCTTGCTTTTTTGCCAGCAGTTTTGCTTGGGTACCTGGACAACCACAGGGAGGAGCGGCTTCGGGTGATGGTGCCTTGCTTTTGCTCATATGCTTCTTGACAGCTTCCTCGTCATATTCGGTAGTTTCTCTTTCCTCAAGGACGATGGCACCGGTCGGGCATTCAGGCAGACAGTCTCCAAGGCCGTCACAATAGCTTTCAGAAACCAGCCGTGCTTTTCCGTCAATTAGTTGTAAGGCCCCTTCGTGGCAGGCGCTGACACATTGGCCGCATCCGTTGCATTTTCCCTCATCTATTTTGATAATATTTCGTTTCATAAATCATAACCCCTTTCAAACAATTTGTTTCGATAGGTTGATTATAGTACAATGACAGGAATAAGTCGGTATCCGAGGATACAAAAATAGGGCGGTGAAAAATAGTTGGAAAACTATCGTGACATAGTTTCAAAAACAGACTTATTTTATGGGATTGAAAAGGAAGATATACAAGCCATGCTAAATTGTTTAAAACCTAGGGTGTGTAGTTATGATAGGAACGATTATATTGTTAGAGGCGGGGATGCCTTTGAAAGTCTTGGGATAGTGCTTAAGGGTGAAGCCACGGTCAGTAAAGAAAATGCTGCAGGAAATAGGATTGTAATGACACTCCTGAAGCAAGGGGATATTTTCGGCGAGATATTAGCCTTTTCAAGACAATTGGTCTGGCCGGCAACAGTTCAGGCCCAAGAAAGTTCTGAAGTTATCTTCTTTCCGAGGGAGAAAATTATTGGCGAATGCGACCGGATGTGCCCTTGGCATAGGAGTCTTATTCAAAATTTTTTGCGAATAATATCCGAAAGGGCCCTAAAGCTGAATAAAAAGATTGAATACCTTACGATCAAGAGTATGAGAGGGAAAATTAGCACATATTTGCTGGAGCAATATAAAAGGACAGGTGATAAAAATATTATCTTGCCGTTAAATCGTAATGAACTTTCAGATTTCCTGAATGTTTCTCGTCCAGCCATGTCAAGAGAAATGAGTAAAATGAGAGACGAAGGGGTTATCGATTTTCATCTGACGGCATTTAGAATTTTGAATTTAGAGGCTGTAAAGATTATGAGTGCCTTATAGATCCGCTGGAGTTGGTTTTACCGCTGACAGTAATCTCTGCTCCCCGTACCCAATCCGACTTCAAAAAATCTCGACCATTTATGACAACTGAACTATTGTATACTTCTACAACTAAGCCTGGAGCTGAATCTATTATGGGCTTCTTATTTCTGTCCATAGGGCTGGCTAGGGAAGAACTGTTGACGATTGTAAAACTAGCTTCGCTTACCATATGCGTATAATCAAGTTCATAATGAGTGTGTCCGTTAAATAAAATAACCTCTGGGTATTGAGATAAAAGGTCATTTAACTTCTGCCACTGTATTACGTAACCCGGCTGAAATCCTCCTGATGTGGAATAAGGAATTGGTTGATGGAGAAAAACAAAGATAGGCTTAAGTGACTGTTCGTTAATTTTAAGCGTATTCTGAAGCCAATCTAGCTGAGTGTCCGATAAAAAAGCCGCATCAATATAGCTTATATCACTCATGCGCGATTTTTCAGTGCCTAGAAAAATAAAGTGATAATTATTCACCCATGTATCCCCATAAACCTTATCCCTATTGGCTAACTTTAGGAAGCGATCTATCGAGGCAGAATCAGTTTCATTATTAGGGAACGTATTTGGTGACCACAACCCATATTTGTAAAAGGCTCCATAAAATTCATGGTTCCCAATTGTCCAGTGGATCGGATAATTAATCTCCAGCCTATGCTCCCTAAGAACACTATTAAGCGTGTTATAATCCCTCTCCAACCCATCTCCCAAATCACCAATAACAACCATGGCATCAGGTTTGGAATTGTAATTATCATTGAGTAGGTTAGAGAAGTTTCTTTCTGCATTCAAGCGTGCTATATGAATATCACTTACTACAACAAAGGACAATTTCGCTTTTGGGTTTTTTGTCCAATGGTTTTTCGGATTTATTGATCTCGTTGAGCTTGTGATTACTGTCTTGGGCACTAGACTATTCTGCCAAAGTATTGACCCAACTCCTAAGCCCACCAAGCATTTTAAGAAAGACCTTCTTGTTCCCATACCTATAGCCCCCAACTACTCCATAAACACTTCTTGACAAATATATCACAATTAGACCCTTTCCGGTATAAAGTTTGACATGAACTTCGGGGAAGGTTATTTATTCGTTGATGTCGAATCTGTTTAAGATATTCGCCAGAAAAGGAACCGGAGGTTAAATATTTGGGCAAACATGAAGATATTCTACAAGAGTTTAAACGAGCCCGTATTAATGAAGAAGCTGTTAGTGTGGAAAGAGTACATTTTTACAAGACCGACAAAAGAGTTAACTCTAAGCAGGAGGAACCATTCTGGTTCGTCGTTGGGAAGTTGCCTGTTTTAGTGTCTGCACCTCATGCAGTTAGGCACTATAGGCAAAAAAAGATTAAGATGTCGGATCAATTCACAGGCTCTATTGTATACCTCTTAAACCAGTTGACAGGTTGTCATGCAATCGCAACTACTAAGCTTTATGGCGGCGATCCTAACATCGACGACCCTTGTATATATAAAGACAGAATAGCCGAGATCTGTAGCCAGGAAAAAGTAAAGTTCGTACTAGACATTCACGGTGCAGCACGTGAGCGAGAATTCGATGTGGATTTTGGTACGAATAGCGGAAAAAATCTTTTAGCTAAGGTTAAGATGTTGGAAACGTTAGAGTATAACTTTAAGGACTTCGGGTTAAGCAGAATCTCCCATGACCATTTTGCAGCAACAGGTCCCAATACTATCGCTAATTATGTGGCACGTGAATTAAAAATCCCAGCTGTTCAGGTAGAGATCAACAAGCAATATAGGGTGCCAGCACAGAACCCCCAAGGGTTTCACCGTCTTATAGGGGCTTTAGTGGAAAGTATCAAAGAATTAGGACGCTAGACAGGTGGTTGCCATGGCGGAGATAGAAATTAAAAATATTGCTTATTCAGGAGATGAAACCATGCCAATTTTTGAATATGGGCAAAAGGAAATAGACTACTTAAAACGCAGAGACAAAAAGCTCGGTATTGCCATTGATAAGATAGGTATGATAAAGCGTGAGATCACTCCTGATCCATTTACTGCACTTGTCTCAAGTGTTGTCAGTCAGCAAATTTCCAAAAAAGCGGCAGAAACTGTATGGAACAGATTGTCTACTAAGCTCGGAAACGTAACCCCGGGAAGCATTAGCCAAACAGACCAGTCTGTAATCCAAGAGTGTGGTATGTCAGAGAGAAAAGCCGGATATATCAAAGGCATTGCAGATGCTGCGATATCAGGCAAGGTTGATTTTTCCACACTTCATACTCTAGCTGATGGTGAGATTGTTGAAAAAGTGTCCTCACTGCATGGTGTGGGTGTCTGGACGGTTGAAATGCTACTTATCTTTTCACTTTGCCGCCCTGATGTGGTAAGCTATAAGGATTTAGCGATCTGTAGAGGAATGGTGAATTTATATGGCATCAAAGAACTCTCCAAGGAAAGATTTGAGCGCTATAGAAAAAGGTATTCGCCTTATGGCACGGTCGCATCATTGTATCTTTGGGCGCTTTCTGTGATCTAGCAAGAGTGAATCAACTGAAAAACCCCCATCAACTTTATTAATACAATATACTTATTACAATACATTGCTAGTATGGTGAAAAATAATTATACTGAAGAATGTAGGGATTTTACGAAAGTAAGCAAAGGAGATAGGACATGAGTATGAAGTTCATCAAAAGAATACCAACCTCGGATGAAATTATAGAGCAGATCCCTTTACCAAATCATATTAAAGAGATTAAAAAAAATAGAGATCAGGATATTAAAAATATTTTTGAAAATAAGGACAAACGATTTATCCTTATAATAGGGCCATGTTCTGCTGATAATGAAGATTCTGTCTGCGAATATATTGGGAAGCTTGCAGTAGTTCAGGAGAAGGTCAAAGATTTAATTTTAATCATACCTAGAATTTACACAAATAAGCCTCGCACTACTGGCGAAGGTTATAAAGGAATGGCACACCAACCTGACCCAAGTAAGGAACCAGACTTAGTCGAGGGAATAATGGCTATCAGAAAAATGCATCTAAAATCATTATCTGAATTCCACATGCCTGCGGCTGATGAAATGCTATACCCAGAAAACTATTCCTATCTCTCAGACGTTTTGGGATATATTGCGATAGGTGCGCGTTCAGTAGAAAATCAGCAACACAGATTAGCAGTGAGTGGCGTTGACATCCCAGTTGGTATGAAAAACCCAACAAGCGGTGATCTGTCTGTAATGTTAAACTCAATCATAGCTTCGCAGCAGGGTCATACATTCAAATATTCTGGATGGGAAGTTGAAACTACAGGTAATCCACTGACACATGCCATTTTAAGAGGCGCGGTGGATTCTTATGGTAGAAATATTCCTAATTATCACTATGAAGATTTGATTCGCATAACAAAAGAGTATGAAAAACTACAGCTTTTAAATGCGTCGATTATTGTAGATACAAATCATGCGAATTCTATGAAATGTTATTATGAGCAGCCCAGAATCGCCCGAGAAGTATTGATGAGTAGGAAATATGATGACTTATTGAAGAAAATGATCAAAGGTCTCATGATCGAAAGCTACCTTGAAGAAGGTAGGCAAGGGATCGGCGAAAATATTTATGGAAAATCAATAACGGATGCGTGTCTTGGGTGGGAGAGCACAGAAAGATTAATTTATTATATTGCCGAAAACATTTAAACAAGTCTACAAGTGCTTTCTACAAATAATCTTGGTAAAGGTCATATGTATTAAGTATAGCTGCTCACTTAATCGCGAACAAAAGAGCGCTAGCGTTATCTTCTTGACGGATCAGAGAGTATAAGTTTTCGGGTTTCGTAACCATAGTAGGGGCACGATGCATCGTGCCCCTGCGAATACGAGATTTATGATATCCGTGAAGCCGAGGTTTTTCTTGCGGCGAAAGGGTCTGCGGATGACAGTAGCAGTGAATAAAAACTATTTATAAATATATCGTAATGAGAATTGACTTTTATTTAAAATTATTATAAAATAAACACATAGAAAGTTAAGAATTATAAGGAGGAGTTATTTTAATGAAGAAATTTATATGTTCAGTATGTGGGTATACTTTTGAGGGAAATGAAGCGCCGGACCAGTGTCCACAGTGTAAAGCTGCCAAAGAGAAATTTGCTGAGAAAAATGACGGCGTAATGCAATGGGCAGATGAACATAAAATCGGGGTTGCCGCAGGTGTTGACGCTGAAATACTTCAAGGCTTAAGAGATAACTTCATGGGTGAATGCACTGAGGTTGGTATGTATCTAGCAATGAGCCGCCAAGCGGATAGAGAAGGGTTCCCAGAGATTGCAGAAGCTTACAAGCGGATAGCTTTTGAAGAAGCAGATCATGCTGCTAAGTTTGCAGAGTTGTTGGGTGAAGTTGTCCATGCAGATACCAAAAAGAACTTAGAGTTAAGGGTTGATGCAGAATTTGGTGCCTGTCAAGGTAAAAAGGATCTTGCAACAAAAGCAAAACAACTAAACTATGATGCCATTCATGATACTGTCCATGAGATGTGTAAGGATGAAGCCAGACACGGATCAGCCTTCAAGGGCCTTCTTAATAGGTATTTCAAATAAGTTCTTGAATTGTCAGAGGACCCATTCCAATAACTATTGGAATGGGTCCTCTATTATGTCCGCCAGCAGTTCGAGTGGAACTAAAAGTTGATTATATAGCAGATGTTAAGTAGAGTAGAGTTTAATAGTGGCTGGTCAATGACCTGACCAAGCAACAAGTGTTGGTAGTTTGGAGCGTTCTAGTGCATGCGCGAAAGTGAGTGTATGACAATGTCGAATGAAATGGAAATAGTGGATAAGTTGGTTTCTCTAATCATCTCCGGCAAATACAACGCCCATGATAAACTGCCGTCAGAAAATGAAATAGCAGATCAATACAAGGTGCCGAGAATTACAGGCAGGAAGGCTTATGAAAGACTCGAAGAACTGGGGTATATCTATAAAAAACAGGGTAAAGGGAGCTATGTCAAAGACAGATATAGACAAATTGAACTTGTTCTTTCAGGCGATGTGAGTTTTAGTCAGAAAATGATAGAGAAAGGGTACGACTTTCGATCGGAAACTATATTTTGCAAGGAAATTAAATATAGTAATAAGATTTTCGACTATTTAGAAACAGATGAAGAGGACAAGATTTTCAAAGTGGGAAGACTGAGGTATATTGATCAACAACCCATCGCGCTCCATATCTCCTATGTAGCCAAATCAGTATTTAAGGATATCGAGGCTGTGGGAATGGATATAACATCCATGTTCAAATATTACAATAATAAAGGGTATACAGAATTTTGCTCAAAAACCAGCATCTTAAGCGTTTCCTTCCCCACGAAGTCCCAACGGAAATTGTTAAATTGCCCAAATTTGATACCGCTTCTGGTCTTGGAATCAGGCTGTACAGATAAAAAGTCCGGCACAGTATTGGAGTACATAAATATCTTTTACAGAAGTGATTGCTTTTCCTATGTCATACCATAGACAATAGCTCTGTTCTCACGACAAAGCCTTATGCGTAAATGCATAAGGCTTATTAACGTTCCTGCGTACCCGTTGCCAGTGCAACGTTGCTACATTTTACAAAGATTTAACGGAGTACTTACCAAGCTTTAACATCGGCAACTTGGCAACAAGTTATGATAAATATATCGGAGAAACGCTTACAAAGGAAGGCTCATTGAATGATTAGAAAAAAAAGAACCGAAATCTTAATCAAAGGCCCATTAGAGGTTTCCGCAAGATTGGCCCAGGAAATACTCGCGACTTATGATGTCAGGACCATTGAGGAACCTGATAATAGTTTAGTGATGGTTAAAGTACGAGAAAGTGCTAAACGAAGCTTATTCTATCTCGGGGAGGTACTTATTACGGAATGTAAGGTTATGATCAAGGGAACGTTAGGAATCGGCATGGTCATGGGACATGAATTGGCTCTAGCCTACAACTTGGCAATTATTGATGCAGCGTATAATGCGAATTTGCCAGAGACACAAGTCTGGACAAACGTTTTATTACTTGAGGAAGCCCACATCAATGAAGAAGGTGTAGCTTTAAAGAACAAGGTCTTAAAGACAAAAGTTAACTTTCACACTATGGACGTTTAGATAAGAGAGGTAAAAAGCAGATGAAACTGGATTTGGTTCATGATATTCAAGCAGCTTATCGCAAAACGCTCGATTCGATGTCTAGACCAGGCTTGATCAGCAATATCCACATTCAAGCAGACAAGGTGAAGATGGAGAGCGGTTGTTTTGACTCAACCTTAATCTTGGTGCTGATGCTCTTTGATACAGAAGTTAAATTCAAGGTGTGTTCCGAACGTGAAGCAGAAATTGCCAAACTTATTAACCAGTTAACGTACGCCAAAGTAGCGGATGTGGAGAGTGCAGATTATATTCTTGTTTTGAAGGATGCTAAACCGGAGGACTGGGAGAAGGCCTTTAGAATGGCCTATCCGGGCGATTTACTGGATCCACACAAAGCAGCAACCTTGATTATTGAAGTAGAGTCTGTGAGTAACGACCGGGTTTTAACTCTGACGGGTCCAGGCATCGGAAATGAATGCTTTGCAGACGTGATAACAAGCGAACGCTGGGTAGAGCTACGGGCTGAAAAAAATTCGGAATATCCACTCGGGATCGATCTTATCTTTACAGATGGGGATGACAACCTATTATGTCTTCCGCGAACAACACAAATCATGAAGCAGGTGGTTGAATAGATGGGGTATGTTGCAGTCAAAGGCGGAACTCTTGCTATTGAAGAATCCATCAAACGACTGAAATATGAGCGGCTGAAAAAGGGCGTCGTCGTGGATTGTCACAGAATTGAAGGAGGCATGCGCTGCCTGATCGACCAGGTTATGTCGGAAAGCAGCCTCTACAATGAAACGCTGGCAGCAGTGGCCGTTAAGCAGGCTGAAGGAAGTCCTGAAGAGGCTGTTTTCTTAATGAGAGCCTATCGTTCGACGTTGCCGCGCAAGCATTATTCCCGAACGATTGAGTCTGAAGACATGTTTGTGGAACGAAGAATTTCGGCAAGCTTCAAAGACATTCCTGGTGGGCAGATCTTAGGGTCTTCCAATGATTACACGCATCGTTTAATTGACTTTAACTTAAATGAGGAAACAGAGGAAGAGGCCCTGAACTGGGTGCGTGACTATGCCTTGGAAAGAGGAGGGGACAACGACAAGACTGATTTAGCTAATCTGCCTAAAGTCCTAGACTATCTGAGGACGGAAGGACTGATTACAGCTTGTGAAAATGATGATAGCGAGCCGGACGATGTTACTAAAGAAAGTCTTCAGTTTCCGACCAGTCGCAGTGAGCGACTTCAGATTTTAACGAGAGGTCAGACTGGTGCTGTTACTTCATTGGGGTATGTAGCTCTGCGTAGTTATGGGGCGTTGCATCCGACGGTGGGAGAATTACGGATAGGAAACCTGCCCATCTATGTCGATAATCCATTCAGTGAACAAAATCAGGACGAGGATACTTATTATATCGGAGAAATCAAAGTCACTGAAGTTGAGACCTTGTTCCCGGAAGATGTTCAAACATTAAATGGGCAAAAAGAGATTGAATTCAGCTTAGGCTATGGAATCTGTTATGGACAAAATGAAACCAAAGCAATCGCTATGAGTATTTTGGACCGTTGTCTGGAAACGGCTAATCCGGAGTATCCGACCCATAACGAAGAGTTTGTCCTAATGCATATTGACTCCGTTGAATCCACAGGGTTTATTTCACATCTCAAATTACCTCACTATGTGACCTTCCAGTCTAAGCTAGACAGCGTCCGTAAGTCGAAAAAAGATCAGAAACACCCAATAGATGAAAATCATTAGGAGCTGAATCCATGAAAATTGAGTATAATTTTGCTTTTTTTGATGAAGGGTCAAAACGAGAGATTAGAAGAGCGACCCTTAAAGCAGTTGCTATTCCTGGGTATCAGGTACCTTTTGCTTCTAGGGAAATGCCAATCGCCCGAGGTTGGGGAACGGGGGGGCTACAGTTGACACTTTCCTTAGTGGGCAAAGAAGACGTTCTGAAAGTCATTGATCAGGGTTCGGACGAATCGGTGAATGCTGTCAGTATTAAGAAATTGATTGCGGTAACGACCGGCATAGCAGTAACCGACGAAACGACGGAAGCGACGATCATCCAATCGAGACACAGAATTCCAGAGATTCCGCTGCAAGAAGGGCAGATTCTGGTCCTTCAGGTACCTTTACCGGAACCACTGAGATATTATGAGCCGAGTGAATATGAAACGAAAAAGCTTCACGCGGAACAAGAATACAGTGGTGGCTGGCTCATGCTCTTTGAGCAAATCATGAACTACAAGACGATGGCGACGGGTGCGGATCATCCAGTGATGGTTCATGGCAGGTATGTTATGGCTCCTAGTCCCATTCCGAGATTCGATAATCCTAAGCTAAATTGTTCCCAAGCGCTGATTCTTTTGGGTGCAGGTCGTGAAAAGAAGGTGTATGCAGTGCCACCGTATACAAAGGTTGTGTCACTTGATTTTGAAGACTACCCTTTTGGAGTTGAATCATTTCAGGATAAATATTGCAGGGAGTGTGGAGCCAAGGGCGTATTCCTGGATGAAATACTGGATGACATAACTGGTGAGACCACTTATCAATGCAATGATTCCAGCTATTGTTTGCAGAAATTGAATGCAAAATCAAGAGGATGAGGGATTGTAAATGGAAGATTTCGAACAACCTGTCTTGTCTGTAAGTAATCTAAATAAACAATATGGTAGCGGGTGCGTCAACTGCAGAGGGGAAAAAGGGGATCACCTGCTGAAGAATTATTGTCCGGTTTGCGGTACGGTTTATGCCTGCAGGGATATCACGTTCGAGGTGTATGAGGGAGAGATATTAGGAGTCGTCGGGGAAAGTGGAAGTGGTAAGTCAACTTTGATGGAATGCCTGTATTTTGATCAGGAGGTAAGTCACGGAGAAGCCTATATCAATTCCTACAAGAGCGGAAAAACAAATGTATTTTTAGAATCGTCCCAACAGAAACGATACATTCGGAATCATATGATGGGAAAGGTCTATCAGAATCCGCTGATGAGTTTAAAAATGAATTTTTCATCGATTGGCAATATCGCCGAGAAACTGATTGCGGCTGGAAACAGACATGTCGGTAAGATGCAAGCCAGAGGGGAAGAACTGCTGGAACACGTTAATATCCCGGTTTATCGGATGAAAGAAGCTCCCAAGAACTTCTCTGGTGGAATGCAGCAGAGGGTACAAATTGCCAAAGCTTTATCGAACAATCCCCCCCTTCTCTTGCTTGATGAAGTAACCACAGGGTTAGATTTATCCGTTCAAGCCAGTGTACTCGATTTAATCAAGACAATCCAGAGAGATTTGAAGATCACTGTGCTCCTTGTTTCCCATGATTTGGGCGTGATTAGAATGCTGGCAGATCGAACCATTGTGATGTTGGATGGAAAGATTGTCGAACATGGTTTGACAGATCAGATTCTTGAAGATCCGCAGCATGGCTATACACAGCAGTTAGTACAATCCTTGCTTTAGTAAGTTTAAGTAGGAAAGGTCGGATGGGTTAGAATGATCAAAAGACTGGACAAAGAACCGTGTATTTCTGAGAACTGTCAATTACACAACGTTGAGTTAGGTGAATATACGGAGGTAGGGATTTATAATGTTTTCGAAAATATTAAGTTAGATGATTTTTCCTATACAGGTCAGTTTTGCACGCTGCAAAATGTTGAAATTGGGAAGTTTTCTAATATTGCATCCATGGTTAGAATTGGACCAACTGATCATCCAATGGACAGACCAACCATGCACCACTTTACTTACCGACGGATGAAGTATGGCTTTGCCGAAACGGACGATGAGTTGTTTTACCAATGGCGGGCGGAACAAGTAGCCTATATCGGCCATGATACCTGGATTGGTCATGGGGCGATCATTATGCCTAACGTGAGGATTGGCAACGGTGCGGTGGTTGGCAGTGGAGCGGTGGTTACTAAAGATGTTGATCCTTATACAATTGTAGTTGGAGTGCCAGCTAAACCAATCAGGCAACGATTTGCTGAAGATACTGTCAGAAAGCTGGAGGAGATCAAGTGGTGGGACTGGTCCTATGAAACCATTAAAGAAAGGCTTGATGACTTTTACCTCCCTATTAATGAATTCACCGATAAGTATTATAAAGCAGGTGATTAAATGGAAGAGATACTAGCGATTGAGCACTTATCGAAATCGTTTATGATCCACAATTTAGACAAGCACATTGAAGCACTAAACGATGTTTGTATCGTGTTAAGTGAGGGTGAATTTGTCGGTATCACAGGGAAAAGTGGCAGTGGAAAGTCAACGGTATTCAAGTGTATTTATCGTACTTATGCACCGCAAAAAGGAAGCATATGGTACAAATCGAAAAAGTTTGGTCGTGTTAACTTAGCTGAACTATCGGAACGACAGATTATATATCTTAGGAAACATGAAATTGGTTATGTATCACAGTTTTTAAGTGCCATGCCTCGCACAACTGCGCAGGAACTGGTAAAACAGGCGGTTTTGGAGATGGGGCATGGAGAACATTACGCGGAGCATGAAGCCAATAAAATGCTGGAACATTTTGAATTGGACAGAGAGTTATGGGACTGTTATCCAGGCACCTTTTCCGGCGGTGAAAAGCTGCGTCTAAATATTGCCAGGGCTATGGTAAAGCGACCTAGATTATTACTGTTGGATGAACCTACTGCCAGTTTGGATCAGGCCTCCAAATTGAAAGTGAGAGAACTTATCCAGCAATTGAAAAGAGAAGGGACAACTATGATCGGGATCTTTCACGATATTGAATTTATGGAGAATCTCTGTAGCCGAGAATATACAATGCGTGATGGTAAATTGTTGGATATTGAACTTTAACCTAAATTTCACAGAAGCATAATAGGGGCTTAACCCTTCTCAGGTAAAATGAGATAGCGGTTATCCATAGGGTTAATTCAATGTGAAAATGTATTTTCCAAATTTGAGAGGAGAATAAAACGTGAAAAAAGCATCTTTACTGGCCCTGGTCGTTATTCTTGGATCATCTCTTTTAACAGGGTGTGGATCCGTCAGTTCGTCAAACGCAGCTTCGGGTGTCAAAGATCCCGCCACCATCACTATTGCTTGGTTGCCAAATAATGCGGCAGACGATTTTAAGGATACGCGGGCCGAGATCGACAAGGCTATTGAAAAGGCCACTGGCTTAAAAGTAGAAGATAAATTAACGACAGATTACGCTATTACTGTTGAAGCCTTAGCGAGCGGCAATGCCCAACTAGCCTACTTGGGTGGAGAAGCCTATGTTGAGGCTCACACGAAAAATAGTAAGGTTGTTCCCTTAGTGGTCAATAGTGGAACATCAGGAACTTTGACTGACGCCTTGTATTATAGCCGGATGCTCGTTAAGAAAGGCAATGAGGATCAATATAAATCTGGCACAGACTATACCCTTGATAACATAGCCGGGAAAAAGTTCTCTTTTGTTTCAACTAGTTCAACATCTGGTTTTAAAGTGCCTTCCTCAGCCATTGTTTCCTATTTCTCAAAACAAGACAAATGGAAGAACCTAAAGGCTGAAGATCTGTTGCAAGGGGGCAGTGATAAATTTTTCAGCCAAGTATTATTGGGAGGATCTCACCAGCTCTCGTTATTTAACGTACTCACAGATAAAGCAGATGTCGCTGCGGTTGATGATATTGATGTGGTCAGCTATGTAGATCTGACTTCAGGAAAAGGTAACACTCCAGGAGCTGTATACACTGTTAAGAAGGATGCTGCCGATCCATTCAGCAAACTGGCCGATGCGCAATATGTGGTCATTAAATCCATCCCGGTTATGAACGGACCTATCGCAGTTAATACGGGTACCTTAAGCCAGAAAACGATCGACGCCATGACTCAAGCACTGACCTCTGATGAGACTACCAAAAATGATAAGATTTTCATACCAAAGGATTCTAAAGCTAAAGGGTTTTTCAATGCACCACAGCATTTCATGAAAACAGATGACGCATGGTATCAACCCATCCGCGATTTGAGCAAATAACGGCTAAGCTGTAATAGACTATTCGGTATATGTTTAGCATAGGGGTGTCGAAATCAACCGCAACAGTGATGGGATAATGGACAAGGTTGTTTCGACGCCTCGCTTCAACTTCTTTAGAGAAAGGAAGGATAGTATGGAATTATTAGAATTGAAAAATGTCACCAAATATTATAACCAAGCAACATTGGCCTTAGATGATGTCAGTTTCTCTGTTGCTGAAGGCGAGTTTGTTGCCATCATAGGACCTTCTGGAGCAGGAAAGTCAACGCTCCTGCGCTGCATTAATAGGATGGTTGAACCAAACAGCGGGGAAATCTCTGTTGACGGCGTTATTTCTTCAAGTTTGACCAAGAAAAAGTTAAGAAGACTGAGAACAAAGATCGGTATGATCTTTCAGCATTATAATCTAGTTGACCGACTGACAGTTATCGAGAACGTGCTCCACGGCAGGCTCGGTTATAAATCAACTCTGGCGGGGATCTTTGGCAGATACAGTCCGGACGAGAAAAGACAGGCCTTCCGAATAATTAAAATCTTGGGTTTGGATGAGCAAGTATATAAACGGTGCGACCAGTTGAGTGGTGGCCAAAAACAGCGAGTGGGCATCGCCAGAGCCTTGATCCAAAATCCTAAAATAATTTTATGTGACGAACCGATTGCTTCCTTAGATCCTAATGCTTCGAAGATTATTATGGATCATTTAAGAAACATTTCCACAGAGATGGGGATTACTGTATTGGTCAATTTGCACCAAGTCGAAATAGCCCTAAAGTATGCGGACAGAATTATCGGAGTTAATAAGGGTAAAGTTGTTTTTAACGGATTGCCAAGCGATCTAACGGCTGGGCAGATTAAGGCCATTTATGGCTCGGAGCCTAAGTCTGGAGATTTGCATGTCGCTCTAGGAGAACGATATGCGGGATGATATCTTTGTCAAACGAAGGAATGACAATCTGATATTCTTGATAACCTTAATTATTCTTTCGGTTGGCTCGATTATCATAACTCAGTATGATGTGATGAAAGGTTTTGTTAGTATAGCCAAGGCATTAATCTGGGGGGGAAGCAATTTCTATCCAGATGCTAAGGCCTTGAGGATATTGCCCGAGATATTACCGAAATTACAGGAAACGGTTTTGATGTCCATCGCCGCAACAACTGTAGCTGCTGTGTTTGCCTTAATCTTATCCTTGGCGGGTTCCAAAACGACAAGAATGAACAGCATATTTAGCATTCTAAGCAGAGGCATCGCCTCTCTCTTTCGGAACATACCGCTTGTGGCTTGGGCCATGGTTTTGATGATGGCGTTCAGCCAAAGCCCCCTGACTGGTTACCTAGCCCTGTTTGCTGGTTCTCTTGGATTCTTGACACGTGCCTTTATGGAAACACTCGATGAAGTGGGCAAGAACTCAATAGAAGCCTTGCAGGCGACAGGCGCCAATTATTTTCATATTATTTTTCAGGCAATCTTACCAGCCAGTATGCCCCAGATGATCAGTTGGTTATTGTTCATGATCGAAACTAATATCCGTGACGCGACCTTGGTTGGACTGCTAACCGGCACGGGGATCGGATTTTCCTTTGATTTGTATTACAAAAGGTTTGATTATCATGCAGCCAGCCTAGTTGTGATTTTCATCGTGATTACAGTTGTCATCATTGAATTGATATCAAATAATATCAGAAGGGTGATTTTGTGATGCAATTTGATGAATCAATCAAAGGGTGGGCGAATTTAGGAGATAATCTTAATGGTAATATTAGCATACGCACTATCAAACCTCTGAATAAGGCGTCTCTTGCTATGCGGGCAATACTGTTGGTTTTATTAGGGTTAACAATGTATTTCTTCGCCACTATGGATTATCAGGGGGTTAATGTTCTCAAGGGTTTGGCCGATACTTTCAGCAATTTTAAGACAATGTTTCTGCACCCTTATTCTCATCGGTTTACTTTAGGAGAAGCTTTCTACAATGTTGTGGTGACTTTGGGTCTGGCCTTTTTAACAACCTTGATCGGCGGAATTGTCGCTTTGTTTTTAGGACTGCTGGCCGCCCAGAATCTGGCGCCGAAAAAAGTAACCAATGTTATTAAAGGGTTTGTCGCTTTTATCCGAGCAGTTCCTACTATTTTATGGGTTTTGATTTTCGCAGTGGCTGCTGGGCTTGGTAGTGCTGCGGCGATTATTGGTATGAGTTTTCATTCCATCAGCTACTTAACTAAGGCTTATTCCGAGTCGTTTGAAGATCTGGATAGAAGTGTTATTGAAGCTTTACAAGCCAGTGGCGCTAATTGGTGGCAGATTGTTTTCCAGGCGGTTATACCTTCTTCTGTTACCTATTTGCTTTCCTGGACTTTCTTGAGGTTCGAGATGAATTTTGCCAATGCCGTTGCGATGGGTGCCGCAGCCGGAGCAGGCGGGATCGGATTTGATCTGTTCATGGCTGGTGGTTTTTATTTTGATCTGCGAGAAGTGGGCCTTATCACCTATCTTATTATAGGTATTGCGATTGTTCTGGAGGTAGTTTCTACGAATATCAAGGGGAAGCTTCAAAGAAGCGCTTAATCTTCATTAAACACTGAATGAGTGATGGATAATGTATGTTGATCAGACAAGCTATAGAGCCTAATCTAGAGAGTAGATCCTTTTCAAGGAACTTCCAAATGGAACGTTTAGCAAATGATTGAGGTGTTAATATGGAAATGAATTATGTAGATTATCTCAAACATGTTGAAAATGTGCTTAAGGAAGAAACTATAAGAAAATGTGTCAGTCAAATGAAGACTGTCGGAAAGTTCCAAGAGTCTAGCGACGGACTTTGGGAACCTGTTCAGTATTCAGGATATACATTAATTACCCCAACACTTCTCGATGACCGTGAAAATACTGCTTTTTATAGAATTCTTTGTGGTATTAGGGAAGAATTGTTCTGGAATATTCTAGTTCCAGGAATTGTTTGGGCGCCTACTATTGCGCTACATCTGACGATAGGGCGTTTAATATCTGGTGATGTTTTCGCCAATAGGGTTATGAACTCGCGTGAAGAGGCACTTCTTTTTGCTTTAAGTCAGTTATTTTCGCAAATATCCAGTTCTAGTTCTTTGAAATATGAAGTCAAAGGCCTTTCTGTTTCTCCCCAAGGTATAATAGCTGCAATTGTTTCACCAATAACAGAAGATGATTATCAACGTCTGCAAGGATTTAGGGATTACTTATATACAGATAAAGTAATTAAGCATTTAGGCGTTGAAAGGAAATCCAGTTTTCAAGGGCATATTACTTTATTTTACATTGAGGAAGAGTTATCGGAAAAAGACCAAAAAATGCTTACTGATGCGGTGACAGATATAAACAAACGATTTTTTATCAAACCATTGTTGTTTAATCTAACACAGGCTGAAGTTAGAAAATTTGATAATTTTTCTGAATTTTATCGTCGGGATCATTGGCCTGTTCATGTGTTATAGACTGAGTAGTATCACATAGTAGTGAAGGATGATTTTGTGATTCAATTTGAAGAAATAATAAGGAAAGAATCGATAAATATTTGTGAGCAATTAAGCAGTTATGCGGATAAGGAAGAGGAACACACCTCCTTTGTAGGAATGTCTCCAACTAAAGATAGCCTTGGTTTAAGCACGACTAAGCCCCAGAAAAGAACAACTGTCGCTATTTGGGCAAAACTGTTGATTATCCTAGCATTAATAATATACATCTTCTTCACTCTGGATTATCAAAGTGCCAACGTTCTCAAAAGTTTAGCTTGTACTTACAGTGATTTCCAGACGATGTTCCTGCAAGATTATTCTCATCCTTTTACTTTATGGGACGCTTTCTACGAAATTGTGATGACTTTGAGACTGGTGTTTATAACCACCTTGTTCGGTGGAATCATCGCTTTATTTTTTCGAATGCTGGCTTCCTGCATTTTGGCTCAAAAACAAGTTTCCAATGTTAGCAAAGGCTTTAGTGATAATATGGTCTCTCATTTTAAACGCAAGGAGTAATGATTTATGAGAACAAAGAAAATATGTATTTACAACGCCCAGATCATTTTGCCTGATAAAGTTGTTAGTGGCCAAATTATCATAGATGGCAACAGAATCTCAGAGGTCGTGGAAAGTGATTTTCATAGAGTCAAATGTTATTCGGACATCACAATGATTGACGCCGAAGGTTGTTATGTTATGCCCGGCATGATAGATCTGCATAGTGATGCTATTGAGAAAGAGATACAACCAAGGCCGAATACCTTATTTCCTATAGATATGTCCTTCTACGAGCTGGAAAAGAAGTTAGTAGTGAGCGGTATTACAACCATGTATCATTCTCTTACCTTGAGTGACGAGTGGGGAGTGCGAAATATTGACATGGTTATAGATATTATCAATAGCATAAACAGGCTAAAACGGACTCGCTCAATGATCAATCACAAAATACATCTCAGATATGAGTTAACTTTCCTGGCTGGGGTTAGTGTCTTGGAAGGTCTTATCAGGGATAATAGCATAGATCTTATGTCCTATATGGACCATACTCCGGGTCAGGGACAGTTTAAAGATGCGGAAGCACTTAAGAGCTTTACCAAACAACAGCATGGTAAAAATGAGCAGGAAGTTGAAGATCTTATGGATAGAATCATCGAGAACCAAGCGAGAATAGATTGGCCCAAGCTTAATGAATTAGCAAATATTGCTAAAATAAATAAGATTCCCTTGGCGTCTCATGATGATGATACAAGACGGAAAATAGAGATACTCCTGGCCTGTGAAGGAAAAGTCAGCGAATTCCCCATTAATCTTGAAACTGCCGTCTACGCAAGGTCAAAAGGTATTCATGTCTGCGTAGGAGCTCCCAATATCATCCGCGGTAAGTCCCACAGTAACAATATGAAAGCAATCGATGCCATTACTAATGATGCGGCAGATATCGTATGCTCTGACTATCTGCCGAGCGCTATGCTTCCGGCAGTTTTTCAGCTAACCAGGGAAGGTATTAAGCTAACTGAAGCAGTCAAGATGGTAACCTTAAATCCAGCTAAGGCTTTGGGGATTGATAGTGACTTCGGATCTTTAGAAGTAGGGAAATCTGCCGATTTAATTATTGTTGAAATGCATCAGGATTATCCTATACTTCGAAAAGCTTTGGTGAGCGGAAATACTGTTTCTCAATCGGATTGCCAGGTGTTAAATACAGAAAGAGTTGATATTGTGTGTTGATCAGACAAGCTTTCAGCAAACATGGAATAAGTTTTATGATTGAGGTCGCTAAAAATGATTGATTTGCATGTGCATACAAAGATTTCGGATAATTCGCTGAGCGCCAGCGAGGTTATTAGGTTGGCTAAGAGTAAGGGAATCACCCATCTCGCTATTACTGAGCATGATACTACTAAAGGGTTACATGAAGCGATAATCCTTGGTCAAGAAATAGGGGTAGATATAGTGCCGGGGATAGAGATATCCGCTTATGATTTTCTGAGAAGTAAGCGGGCGCATATACTCGGCTTGTTTATTGAACCAGAGCATACATCCCTAGATAGGCTTTGCACACCCCTTCTCCACAGCAGAAACCGAGCATCCCATGAAATGGTTAGGAAGGTAATTGCTGCAGGGTATGATATATCTTGGGAGGATGTTCAGAAGTATGAAGGGGGAACGGGTGTTTATAAACAGCATATAATGCATGCTTTGCTGGACAAAGGCTATTGTAAGAGTATTTATTGTGATCTATATAAAAAGCTTTTTCGAAGAGGGGGTACCTCTGAACCTCAAGGGATTGCCTATATTCAGCTTGAATACATCGATGCTCAGGCTGCGATTCGGGCTGTCAAAGAGGCGGGTGGGGTAGCCGTTCTTGCCCATCCAGGCCAGCTTAGTAATTTTGAGGCGATTGACGAATGGGTGGAGGTAGGATTGGAAGGAATTGAAGTATTCCATCCCAGTCACAACGAAGAGGATCGGCAAATGTCCCTGCGCTATGCTCAAAAGCACAATTTGATAGTGACAGGCGGTTCGGATTTTCATGGTTTTTATGGGGAGAACCAGGTCGAATTGGGATGCCTCGAACTGAACGAAGAATGTATTAGCAAACTGTTATCTAGGAAACAAGGAGGATGTCATGCAAAATGACAAACATTTGAGGTGTAATGACTTATGAGAACAATAATCAAGAATGGTAAGATTGTAATTCCCAGCGGTGTTATTGACGGCTCGATAATCGTTGTGGCTAACAGAATTAGTCATATTGTTGAAGATGACGATTTGATCTTGGTGCAAACCGATCAGCAAGGTGTTGAAATTATTGATGCTGATGGTTGTTACGTCATGCCTGGTTTAGTGGACCTGCACTGCGATATGCTCGAGCATGCTATTCAACCTAGAAAAAAAGTATTATTCCCACTAAACCTTGCCTTACATTCTGTACAAGCTCAGTTTTTGGCTGCTGGTATAACGACAATTTTTCACCCGGTATCCTTTGGGGGCGAACCCGGGTTAAGGTCAAATAAAATCGGGAACGAAATAGTTCGAGAAATAGCACGGTTTAGAAATAAAGAGACCCCAACGCTCCGCCATTTTATCCATGTACGTTGTGAATTAGATAATAAAGCAGGATTGGATATCATTAGCCAGATTTTTGATGAGGGATTAGTCGAACTTTTTTCCGTAATGGATCACTCACCTCGGTACACCAGGTTCAAATCATTTCGAGAATACAAGAATTACGTGGAGAAAAACAGCGACTTTACAGGCGAAGAACTAGAAAACCATACCCAAGCACAATGGGGTATGTCAGAAGACGTTGATTTTGAGGAAAACGAAGAACTTATGGAGCTTGTGGCAAAGCATAATGTTCCATTTGCCACCCATGACGATGACAGCCCTCAGAGGGTAGATACTTATCGCCTTAAGGGATCGACTATTAGTGAATTTCCCCTTAATGAAAGTGCAGCAAGGTGCGCAATTGATAATAATATGTTTTCAGTGGTTGGTGCGCCGAACCTCTTACGCAATAAATCACATTCTGACAATCTCTCAGCTCGCTATGCCATAATGAACGGACTTGCTAATATTATTTGTTCGGATTACTATTGTTTTGCACTTCTGGCATCATTATTTATTCTTGTTGAAGAAGGTATGAGTCTTAGTGAAGCAACCTCGTATGCCTCGCTCTACCCTGCAAAGGCTGTAGGTCAAGCAGACAGGATTGGATCATTAGAGGAGGGCAAGGAAGCAGACTTAATACTTGTTCGCCATAATCAAGGAGAGCTTCCTATTGTGGAAAGAGTCATGGTAGCAGGCAAATGGACGTTTGGCAAGTGATTGAGGTTTATTAGGGCAACCCCTAAGTTACTCAAATGAGCCGAGAGACTGGGATGAGTGCTATAAGTCAAAGCGGTTTGTCGGAGAAGGTTTACTTTGCCGTAAACAGGAAAAAGTTGTATAATAATACTGACTTATTCTCGGGGCGGGGTGCAAGTCCCCACCGGCGGTATCCCAGGTTATGCTGGGGAGCCCGCGAGCGCTCCTTGCGTTTGGTAAGGAGGTCAGCAGATCTGGTTTGAATCCAGAGCCGACGGTATAGTCCGGATGAAAGAGGATAAGGTAGTCAGCATAATCTAATTTACATCAGTAATTCTGAGATGAAGTTTATTTGGTTTTGCTTGCTGTCTGTATCTGTGCCCTGATTCGAGTAAGTCGACTATAACATAGGAGGCGTATTACTTTGAATCAAACTTTGTTAACTCAATTCGGAAACTCAGTTGAGCGAGTAGAAAAGGCCCTTAATGCGTTGCGTCATGGTCAAGGAGTCTTGGTTACCGACGATGAACAAAGGGAAAACGAAGGGGATATCTTCTTTGCTGCTGAGTCTTTGACGAATGACCAAATGGCTATGTTAATTCGAGAAGGTAGTGGTATCGTCTGCTTGTGTCTACCAGAAGAAAAGGTCACAGCCTTAGGGTTGCCCATGATGGTGGAAAACAACACGAGTAGTTATCAAACGCCATTTACTATCTCGATTGAAGCTGCAAGTGGTGTTACGACAGGCGTTTCTGCTGCTGATCGCGTTGCGACCGTGAAAGCCGCGATTGCTGATCATGCTGGTGCCGATAATCTCCGAAGCCCAGGGCACGTTTTCCCTTTACGAGCTAAACCATTAGGTGTGTTAGAGCGGGCAGGACATACTGAAGCAAATGTTGACTTGATGCGGCTTGCTGGACTAAAACCTTATGGAGTACTTTGTGAACTTACAAATCCAGATGGGACAATGGCGCGTTTGCCAGAGATAGCAACCTTTGCCGAAAAAAACGATATGACCTTGGTCACTGTTGATGATCTAATAAGTTATCGAAAGGCGAGAGAAAAGATAGAGGTTGCGTTGCTCTAATATATTTATATTTTTACTAGCGGAGGCACTAGTGTGATTCTGTGAGGCTTTTCATAAATATTTTAGTTGACAAGCTATTAATACTAAAGTATATTGAAGTAGTTAAGAGGGAGTAGTTGAATTACAAAGGCAACATACCCGGTAGGGAAACTTACCTGACTTTGTAAACCTTGAAGGTGACGAGACTTTTGACATGGCCTATTTTGGCTATGTCAAAAGTCTTTTTTGTGTTTCTGGTAGGTCCCTTCTCACCATCACGGCACCTTGCCATCCATGGCGGTGCTCTAACCTCGAACATCCTGTTCAAGTCATGGCTACAGGGACACTCGGCCATTTCATTTATGGCCAGCGGTCCCTTCTCGCCATCACAGCGCTTTTGCCAACCTTGGCAGTGTCTAACCTCGAACGTCCTGTTCGAGTCGTGACTATCACAAAATAAGGAGTGGTTGATTATAGCATATTAGAAAGCAAATCGAGTCAGTTAGCAAATCGGAAATTTGAGGAGGATACTACCGTGGATTTTTTCCAAAAAGAAGCCCAAGAGGTTATTGATGAATTAAATAGTAATGAAGAAATGGGATTATCAACTACTGAAGTTGAGGCGAGAACCCTGAAATATGGGAAAAATGTTTTTACTCCAAAAGAAAAAGGGAGCTTGTTTGAAAAAATATCTAATAGTCTAAAAGATCCTTTGATCGTAATTCTCTTGATTTCAGGGTTTATATCCCTAGCGATGGGTCACATCGTCGATGGATTAGGAATCTTTATTGCTGTTTTAATTGCCACATCCATAGCAATCATTCAAGAGGGTAAATCGGATAAAGCCTTTGAAGCCTTAGCCAAGCTCAGTGATGACGTTCATGTGAAAGTGGTACGAGATAGTAAAATAGTTTATATATCCCAGAGCGATCTTACCCTTGGGGATATTATACATCTAGAAACGGGAGATAAAGTTCCTGCTGATGCTAGGGTAGTGCATAGTTCAAATCTCGGGATCGACGAATCTATGCTTACTGGTGAAGCTGAATCGGTTACCAAGAGATCAGTTAGAATCGAAAGAGAAAATTGTCCCCTGGCAGAGCGAATAAATATGCTTTACTCGGGTACCCTGGTGATTGAAGGAAGGGCCATTGCCATTGTCACATACATTGGTGACAAGACTGAAATGGGCAAGATTGCTAACGAATTGAAAGCAGAAGAGACTTCTCAAACTCCGCTTCAACAAAAATTAGCGGATCTTGGGAAAAGAATCTCAATCATCGGATCGATTGCAGCAGCGGGTGTCTTTCTATTCGAATTGTTTAATATGTATAGACAAGGAAGTCTGGCACTTGGTAATATGGGAGCAGCTCTTCCTCAAATAAAAGATGCTTTTGTTACTTCCGTAGCACTGATCGTTGCGGCAGTACCTGAGGGATTGCCAACGATGGTAGCCATTACACTGGCCTTTAACATGCAAAAAATGGCTAAAAATAATGCCCTAGTTCGTAAGCTTATTGCATGCGAAACCATCGGTTCTGTGAATGTTATATGTTCTGATAAAACAGGGACTTTAACGGAAAACAGGATGACCGTGGTTGATGTTTGGTGCGATGGCTTAGACGTCCCTATCGATAAAGTACAACACTGCAAGGAAATGATTGAAAATTTTTGTGTTAATACGACAGCGGATATCACGAAAAATGGCGATAAATTCGTATTTCTAGGAAATCCGACGGAGTGTTCCCTTCTGGTCTGCGCAGATAAGAATAAGATAAACTATCTTGATTATCGTAAACAATCCGGCGAACCTGTTGCTGAATATAATTTTACTTCAGCAAGGAAAATGATGTCGACAGCCTATGAAAAAGAAAACGGCTATAGGCTTTATACAAAGGGTTCACCGGAAAAAGTTTTAAACATTTGTGACAGAATACTTGATAATGGAACGATTATTCCGATGACGCAGGAACACAAAAATGTCATTGAAGAAAGTATAAAAAGACTTCAAGATAATGCCAGAAGAGTATTGGCCTTTGCTTTCAATGATTTTAAGGATCTGCCTCAATGGGAAGATATATACAACGTGGAAAAAAATCTTGTTTTCACTGGCTTTATAGGCATAGAAGATCCACTGCGGTCGGACGTTAAAGAGGCCATTGATCACTGTCGACAAGCTGGCATAACCGTTAAAATATTAACGGGCGACAATATCAATACGGCAAGAGCCATCGCCAATCAGCTAGGAATCGTAAAAAAAGACTCCTTAGTACTTGAAGTCACGGATATCGATGAGATGAGTGATGAGGAGTTGAAAAGTAAGCTCAATAAAATTGTGGTCATCGCACGGTCAAATCCTACCGCTAAAATGAGAGTTGTCAAACTCCTAAAAGAAAACAATAATTCAGTGGTTGTCACGGGGGATGGGATTAATGACGCTCCTGCCTTAAAAGCAGCGGATGTTGGAGTCGCTATGGGAATAGCGGGAACGGAAGTATCTAAGGAAGCCTCGGACATCGTATTATTAGATGACTCTTTTTCCACAATAGTTAATGCTATTAAGTGGGGACGAGGCATTTATGAAAACTTTCAACGCTTTATTCAGTTCCAGCTTACAGTGAATGTCGTCGCCTTCCTCACGGTTATCTTGGCGGAGCTCTTTGGGTTTAAAATGCCCTTTACCACCTTACAACTGTTATGGGTAAATATTATCATGGATGGACCTCCGGCATTAACCTTGGGTCTCGAACCTCCAAGAGAACATTTGCTTGAAAAACAGCCTATCAAGAGAAATGCTTCTATCGTTACTAAGGACATGCTGTTTAAAATAGTGACAAATGGTATATTTATAGTAAGCGCCTTACTAATGCTTATGGAAACTCATGCCTTGGGTGGTACTGATGTCCAACAATCGACCATTGTATTTACTTCGTTTGTATTGTTCCAGTTATGGAATGCCTTTAACAGTAGGGAGTTTGGAGTCACGAGCATTTTCCCCAATATTCTTAGAAATAAAGTCATGGTAGGGGTCGTTTTCTTGACTTTCCTCATTCAGATCATAGTCACACAGTTTGGTGGACAAGTGTTTAAAACCGTTCCGCTGGAAGTGAATCTATGGATTAAAATTATTGGATTCACATTTAGTGTTGTGATCTTTAGTGAATTGATCAAACTTATCATGAAAGTGATTCAAGGAACCGGTTCAAATACTACTAAATGAGAAAAGCCTTCTGCTAACGTGGAAGAATCAGAGGAGAGGGCGGCAGAACAATAATACGGATTACTGATTGACGCGTTCGATTACTAAAGCAGAAGGAAAGACTTAAAAAGTCTTTCCTTCTGCTTTTTTTCTGTAAAGAATTAGCTGGGTACCTTTGGACAGCATTACATTGATTTGATAACCAATTGGTGAGGGTCGCTCTTATATCATAAAAGTGCTAACCCCAGTTTGTAAGTCTCGGGCTAAGTCTGTAAGATTCTTACAAGACATGTTGATCTCATCAATTGAAGCTGCGAATTCGTCAATGCTTGCGGATACATTGGCTGCCTGGACGGCAGAATCATGGCTGACAGCGCCGATATGCTGAACCCCAGAGACAATTTGTTGGCTTCCGTCCGCCATTTGATGTATGGAAGAGACGATTCCGTTTACTTGTTCGGAAACTTCATTCACCATAGTCAAAATATCACTTAGGCCAAGACCTGCGGTGTTTACCATCTTAATTCCATCGTTAACGTAAACCTCTTCCGCGTCGATAGCAGCGATCGTGTGATTGATGTTATCCCTGTTTACTACTACCAAAGTAGTGATTTGCCCAGTCGCCACTTTGGCCTTTTCGGCCAACTTACGAACCTCTTCAGCTACTACTGAGAAGCCACGTCCGTGCACGCCGGCCCGGGCAGCCTCAATAGCAGCGTTTAAGGCTAGAAGATTTGTTTGCTCGGTGACACCAGCTATTAAGCGAGCAATATCTGCTATTTGTTCAGAGCCATCGGCCAGTAAAGTGATTGACTCTTTAACAACTTGAGTCCCCCTACTGATGTTGTCCATTTGCTCAATGGCTTGGATGAGAGATTTTTGACCACTTTCGGTAGTTCTAGCCGTTTTGGTTGTGAGGGTGGTTACGTGATGACCCGCCTCTGCTACCGCCTGAATGTTAACGTTTATTTGTTCTATAGCCTCCACGGTTTCGTTGACTGAACCGGCTTGTGATTCTGTACCACCGGCTACCTCGGCGATGGACAGCGCTATTTGGCCAGAGGCCTGCGTACTTTGTTCCGTAATATTTAAGAGATGGCGAGATGAGGCGGCTACTTCCGCAGAAGATTCTGAGACTCGTCTTACCAGATCCGACAGGCTATCCGTCATCTGATTAAAAGCCTGGGCTAGTTGTCCCGCTTCGTCTTTGGATTCGGTTTTAATCTTAGACACTCTAAGATTTCCGGAGGCAAGCTCTTGTACAGTTGCTAGCATTATTTGGAGAGGTCTGGCGATGGCTCGAGCCACCAGCGCCCCAATGATAACTGCCAGAACTGCAGCGGCTACTGGGAATCCAAACAGAAATTTCTCGGCCCGGACGAAATTGAGATTTTCGCGGACAATGGTGCTTTTTGCTTTCTGAGTGCTAAAGTCTACGAGCTCAGGAAGTAGGACATTTATTGCATCTAAGTCTTTGGTAGCATTATTAGAGAAATAGATATAGGCCCCTTCTTTGTCACCACCATCCAATAGAGAAGCTACCTTCTGCCATTCGTTGCTGTATTTTTGCAGTGCGTCGCTCACTTGCGCCAGTTTTGCTACTTCAAAGGGCTCTTTAGCAAGAGCGGTATAGTTATCCAGTGACTCCTTGATCAAGCCTTTTAGTACTGTGGTCTGAATGAGTAGGTTTTGTCTCTTTGAAGTGTCAAGTGGGGCCAAGAGAAGCTCCATATTGACGATGCGAATCGCTCGAACATTGGCATTGGCCTCATTAATTAGTTTTACAGAAATTAGAGAACTCGAATAGACATCGTTCATCGCTACTTTGGCTTGTCGATAATAGCAATAACCCATAAAACTTAAACCGAGCATGAAGACTACCATGACAAGGACTAAAGCATTAATTTTGTAGAACGTTTTCCAGTTGTTAAACCATTTCATTCACATTGCTCCTCCTATTGTAATAAAAAAGAGTTGCCTCCCATTGTCTCAACTTCTTTTTTGAGTTGGGCAGCTCGTTCGAAAACGAGTAGAGGTGTCCAAATTAAAAAGAGTCAGTATGTACATCCTTACAATATAATAATAGTTGTTTGTAAAGTTTGAATGAAAGAAATGTAAAGTTATTGTTAAATTCATCCTTAAACCGTATATAAAGGAAATATCCATCTTATTTTCCCTGAAAATAAGATGGATATTAATAATTTCTTATGAAATAACTTAAATTTGAATCGGTACCGAAGATCGCTAACCATTAATTTTTCTTGGTTCCATGATGAACAGTCATAATAACCATAGGTATTCCTGGTACCATCAGAGTGCGGATTGAACGAAGAATTCCTTTGTTTTTCCCTTGTACCTGTGTTGCAGCGCTGTAAAATTCTTTAAATGCCGGTTGAATCTCTTCTGGTAGTTGATTTTCCTTTTCCTTAATGCGTTATCATTATCAAGTAGATGACACCTCTTTACGGATATCCAATTCGGCACATGCTAAAGCCAAAGAACTTGCTTCAAAAGCCAGACTTGAGGTCAGCCATCGATATTATTTCTCGGATAGTTTTTCGACAGTCCAGCTTTTTTGTTTCTGTCTAAGAATTAAATGAGATCATGAGCGTTATTATCTTCATTCACCTGTTCGTCTGGGACACCTAATAATTCAGGTGGGTTTAGGGATGTCAGAAATGACGAATTTTTAGCTTGATCGACAAAATTTAAGACTACGGCAGTGCCTTTGACAATTGCCTTACGGGCCCCTTCTCTTGCTTCTGGGGATACTACAAGAATGATCGCTGCGGCACCAAGGATAAGACCAAACGGGGATTTCTTAATAAATTTTAACAATGCTAACACTCCTCTATTAAACATTGACTACAAATGAAGTAGTTTCCATAAATTACATAATTTATTCACTTCGATTTATATTAAGAAAATCTTAGGTGATCAAGGTGAACGCCTCATATTCGGAAAAGAGTGTGTTTCTCCGTAAGAAATAGATATCTCTGGACTGTAGCTTCAGCAGATCATTTAGCCAAGCTCTCTTTAACATATAGTTAACATAATAGGTACGTATCACTTTACATACATGTGCTATAATTTCACTATAATGAATGATAGTGTCGAAAATAGTATGAGTAGAACATTTGAATTTATTGGGAGGGTTGAGCGGCAATTGGTGTGTAAGCAGTTGCAGTGACATGAAAAATAAGGAACTCAGTCGTATCATGAGATTAGCTAACCTTTAGATGAAAGTCGGGTTGAGCTTGCAATTATTGTTAGCTAGTCTAGAATATTGTCATTAATGATGATGGGTTCAGTAACGGGTCGCAATATGGAGAAAACGTGGTAAAACATGGAATGTAATATTAAAGAGCGACAGAAAAGGAGTGTTATATTTTGCAAAAAGTATATGTACTCGATTCAAGTGTGTTACTGCATGACCCAAACGCTATATTTCAATTCCAAGATAACGATGTAATTATTCCCTACGTGGTTTTAGAGGAAATAGAAAGAAAGAAACGTCTCATGGAGAATGTTGGTCGAGCCGCCCGGGAGGCCATCCGTCATCTTGATTGCTTACGGGATAATGGTCAACTTTCACAGGGTGTTCTCTTACCGAACGGAGGAAAGGTCCGGGTCGAGTTGAATCATTATTCTAACGAAATTCTGCCGGCAAACTCGGATCTGACCTTAGCGGATAATAGAATTCTGGCGGTCTCCTTAAATTTAACACGAGAAGAGAAACGCAGCGTCGTTTTGGTCACTAAAGATATAGCTATGCGAGTTAAAGCGGATGCTTTAGGAATCTTAACGGAAGATTACTATAATGATAAAGTAGTGTTGCCTCCGATTATGGACGAGATTTTAATACTGCCGCTTGAGGATACCGAGGTTGCCGAACTTTACCAAAATAAGTACATTCCCTTAAAGGTACCTTTGCTGCCGAATCGCTGTGTAAAAGCAGTTTTAAGTGATGATTCTGTCTTGCCCTTTATTTCGTCTCCGGATGGGAAAAAATTAGTTTATCAGATGGGGCAAAGTCATGCCTCTTGGGATATTAGACCCAAGAACATGGAACAATCCTGGGCCTTGGAAATGCTCAACAATCCAGAAATAAAGTTAGTTAACTTGATGGGTCCGGCCGGCACAGGAAAGACGCTACTTGCTTTGGCAAGCGGCTTGGAACAAACCGTTCATGAGGAACTATATATTAGGATGCTTTGCGCTCGGCCCATCGTACCGTTTGGCAATGATATTGGGTTTCTTCCTGGGGAGAAGGATCAGAAGGTTCGCCCGTACATGCAACCAATCTATGATAATCTTGAATATTTGCTTCGACCGCGTAAAGAGAAAGAGCGAGAGAGAGGTGGCGAGTCCATAATTGACAGTGCCATTGATCTTCTAATCAAGAAGAGGCAACTGGAAATTGAAGTGCTTACTTACATTCGAGGACGAAGTATCCCAAATCAATTCATGATTATTGATGAGGCTCAGAATCTTTCTGCGCATGAAGTTAAAACGATTATTACACGAGCTGGTGAAGGAACAAAGATTGTGCTTTGTGGGGATCCGGATCAAATTGACCATCCATACCTAGATAAGGAGAGTAATGGACTAGCCTATGTTGCTTCTCGGTTAAATGGGCAATCCTTCTATGGTCAGGTCCGACTGATTCGCGGAGAACGGAGCGAACTCGCAACACGAGCGGCTCGTTTGTTATAAGGGGATTCAAGCCATTCTCCTTGGTCGTAAGCAGGGGTTGGGGAAAATCGAAGAAAATTCATATTGAAGGAGGTGTGAATAATTAAAACTGTGGTAATATACAAGTCAAAAACAGGTTTTGCAAAGAAATATGCACAATGGATTACTGAGGAGTTAGCTGCCGATATTTTTGATGTTTCAAAGGTTACTAGTAGTATGCTTAAAGCCTATGACACCGTGATTTACGGTGGAGGTTTGTATGTTGTCGGTATCAACGGAGTAAAGTATATAACACAAAACTTCGACATACTTAAAGATAAAAAAGTTATTGTTTTTGCAACGGGAGTATCACCCTTTAGAGAAGAGGCGATAAGTGAAGTGAGAAATAGAAACTTTACTTCTGAGGAACAGAAATATTTAAAGCTTTTTTATTTAAGGGGTGGCTTTGATTATAGTAAACTAAGGCCTTTTGATAAAGTGCTTATGACATTACTAAAATGGAAGATCAAAGGAAAAAAAGAATTAACACCTGACGAAAGAGGTATGCTTGCCAGTTACGACAAGCCAGTAGATTTTACTAGAAAGAAAAATATAGATGAAATAGTTACTTATGTTAATTCGTAACAATCTCGTTATGTGCAGTTTTAAGTCTTGACGGGTGCGGTTGATAGCTAATTAACTCCGCATATTTATGTTGCACTTATTATAACCGCGAGTAGGCTACCTAAAACTTGGGCAAATAAGCCCAGAAAGGAGGGAAGCATGACCGCACAAGAAAAATGTATCATTGAAACTATTTTGGTCAACGTTGGATTGGAGCCGTTACACGCCGGGGTCAATAACCAGGAGTCGAAAACTAAACCAGTAATAGTACTAAAAACATCATGCTAGAAGCGAATACTCAGTAATTGAGTATTCGCTTCTTTGATTTTTGTATAGACTAATTACCGTAAGTGAAGCACCTGAATTGCCAGACTCTAAAAACGAACCGATAGAAACCGATATCAGGGACATTTTTGTATTATTTTCTTAAATTCGTGTTATTTTGGATAGAAAATGAACAACTAAGTATAAATTTAACAATAAATTAATACTTAGTTCATCTAAACTTTACGATTAGCTATTATTATGTAGTAAGAATGTGAGATTATTCACGTAATCTGGGAACCTGACACGTACTTGAAAGCCGCTTTCCAACCCATCATAGATACCTGAAGCGGGTGGCGTTTGGTTTTGAAGCATTGGCCCGGGGAGAATTATCAATGAAATGGTTTAACAACTGAAAAAACTAAAGGGGACAAGACATAATGAAATGGTTTCGCAACCTGAAAACCGGTACAAAAATAATTGCGCTCGTCGTTTTGATGGCAATCTTTCTTGCGAGTGTAGGGTTTATCGGTTTTTACTACAGTAAGCAATCTAATGATAATACCAACTCCATTTACTCCTCTAAGCTATTGGCCATTTCTTACATTAAAGAGGAACGGGCGGATAGCCGTAACATTCAAAATATACTGTATCGACTGTTTCTGGCTCCCTTAACGAAAGATGAAGAACAGCAATTACAAAGCCAGATGAAGAATTTAGCCAAACAATATGACCAAAATATGCAAAATTATAAGCAAATTAGACTAGACCCTCATGAGGCCGAGAGCGTACTAAAGTTAGACGATGAAGTACAACAATACAGGGATGAGCGGGAAAAGGCCCTTCAAATGGTTAACAACGGTGATAAACTAGGCGGTTACAAGTATTTTATTGACCAGGCAGTGCCCTATATGGAAAATACGAATAATATTCTTCAAGACCTGTCTGATTACAATGAGAAAAGTGCCAAACAGCTACTGGACCAGTCTAACCAGAATTTTGTCGTATCCACAAAAATTGTGATAGGTATTTCAGTTGCGGCAATTCTGTTGGCAATCGTGATTGGCCTCGTAATTGCGCAGATGATTGCCAATCCGCTGATAGCGATGGTAGCTCATGTTGGAGAAATTGCGGTTGGCAATTTAACAATTGAAGATGTCAAAGTCAATTCGAAGGACGAGATAGGCGAACTTGGCATGGCTCTTAACACGATGGTAGGAAACCTACGGAGATTGATTAAGCAAGTAACGGAATCTGCCGAGTCCGTGGCATCGTCATCCGAGGCGTTGAGCTCTAGTGCCGAACAGCAGGCTCAAGCAACCAATCAGGTGGCCGTTGCTATCCAGGGTGTAGCTGGTGGGACGGAAAAACAAAACACGGCCATTGACGAAACATCGACAGCAATTGAGCAAATCTCGGCTGCGATTCAAGAGGTGGCGGCCAGTAGTAACGAAGTGGCGGGACAAGCTACTCAAACGTCCAGCGTGGCGAAGGAAGGACAACAGGCCGTGGATAGGGCGGTCAACCAAATGAACAAAATTGGGTATGTCACTGCCGAGGTTCAGGGATCAATTGACCAATTGGCCATGGGATCAAAGAAGATTGGGGAAATTACTGACGTCATTTCGGGCATAGCTGACCAGACCAATTTGCTCGCTCTCAACGCTGCAATTGAGGCCGCTCGGGCTGGGGAGAATGGTCGTGGATTTGCAGTTGTAGCTGAGGAAGTCCGCAAACTAGCCGAACAGTCTTTAGAAGCGGCTAAACAAATCACTTCTTTAATTAATGAGAATCAAACCAATATTGATAATGCAGTGCGGGCAATGCAGGCTGGTACAAACGATGTGCAAACGGGGGTCGAAGTGGTGACTTCCGCTGGAGAGACGTTTGTTAAAATCGCCGATTCCATTAACCAAGTGGTTAATCAGATTCAGGAAGTGTCCGCAACGGTTGAGGAAATGGCCAGTGGCAGTCAGCAGATTGTTTCATTCATTAGACAAATTGAGAATATTAGCAAAGAAAACATGGACCAAACTCAAACCGTGTCTGCGGCCACGGAGGAGCAAACGGCTTCAGTGGAACAGATAGCATCCGCCAGCCAGAGCCTGGCTAAGATGGCTCAGGATCTCCAAGTTGTTGTCAGTACGTTCCATGTATAGTGAGGAAGTAATGTAAGATGGCAGAAAAGCAATTAGTAGTATTTGAGCGCTTTATGAACCGCAGAAATCAATCAATCACACTTGAATATTTTTACTTAAGGAGCAAGATGAATGAAAAAGAAGACTAATGAAGTTGTGGCGGCTATTATTGTGGGTTCTGATTTCTTGAGAATGAGTATTGCCCAATTAAATCCGGATGGAACCTTGATGATTTTAGAGGATACTTCCCTTCCCAATAATATTGGCAAGGACACGTATGCTACAAGAAGAATTTCACCTAAGACCATCAAGGAAACCTGTGCCGGATTAAAGGGTTTTGCTAAACTAATGAAGGATTATCATGTGAAAATATATAGAGCTATTGCAACAAGTGGACTTCATGAGGCTGATAATCGTGACTACATTATTGAACAAATCAGACTCGTTGCCGGAATTGATGTTGAGATCATTAATAATGTCCAAGAAAGATTTTTAATTTATAAGGCCTTAAGAAACCATTTGAATGACTTTGATAACATGGACCTTACCGATTCGATTATAGTGAATTTAACCTCTGGCGGGGTAGAAGTTTCAATCTATGCAACCGACGGATTGAAATTTACAGAATACCTTAAAATGGGTCCATTGAGATTACGAGAAATTCTATCTACTTTAGAAACCAAAACGATCTCTTTTCCAAAAGTTATGGAAGAGTATATTGAAAGTAAAATCTATTTGCTTAAGCCAAAGATGAAAAAAATGCATATAAAAAACTTTATTGGGCTTGGAGGCCACCTTAGTTCCATTTTAGAAATGTGCAATTTAGAAAACCAATCATATATTAGCAAGGAACGTTTGGAAGAGCTCTATATAGAGGTCCGAGAGATGAATATTGACCAGATGGTTGATGCGTTTAATATTTCATCGGCTAAGGCAGAATTATTATTACCAGCCATCTTACTCTTTCATAGCTTTTTAAGTAGAACAAAAGCGGAGGGCATTTATGCACCCATGATTACTAACCGTCAAGGAATTCTCTATGGACTGATTGATAAGTTATACGAACTACCAAGAAAAACAAATGCTGAAAACGATATTATTAGTTCTGTGTGGTATATGGCAGAGAAATATGGGGTTGATAAAAAACATGCTTCCTACGTAGAAGCAATGTCCTTAATCTTATTTGATAAAACTTGGAAATATCACAGACTGGGGGATCAAGAGAAATTATATCTTCAAGTAGCTGCTATCCTTCATGATTCAGGCAATTATGTTACTTTGAGTGAGCATGGTAACCATTCCTCAAATATTATTAGAACTCAGAGTATTATGGGATTCTCTGATAAAGAACTAGAATTAATTGCCAATATAGCCAAATATCACACCACACGGATACCCGCTTACTCTGATCGAAGTTATTATGTCTTAAGCCATCATGAAAAAATTCTTGTGTCGAAATTGTCTGCCATCTTGAAAATCGCCGAATCCATGGATATTTCACATTTGCAAAAGATTAGTGATATTGAAGTACTTGTTTTAGACGATGCCCTACAACTTAGACTGATTAGTAGTAAGGATATTCTCTTGGAAAAGTGGGATATAATGAACAATGTGGAATTTTTCCAAGAAGTAATGGGCATTAGCATAAACCTGAAATGAAACCCAGCGCTTAAGATATAAATTATCAATACATTACAATTACATAGAAGAAAAGGATCTTCGCGAGTTAAAGCGAAGATCCTTTTGCAGTTGTGAGCCTAGTATGGGCGCTTTCTACTTGGTGCAAGATTGACACGATGGTGTGGGTATAGGAAGGGTGTTCCTCAAAATCATAGTTCTCACATTAAGGTTTTGGTATAAATAGACAGCTCTGTGAACATACTGAATTTGTCACCTTATGTAGGATAGGAGAAAGGGGAGGGGGGAGAGATTGTTTAGACAATGAGATTTCATTCAAAATAAACGGGCTGAAATATCGTATACAAACATTCCAACAACTTGCAGGGTGAGCTGTTGCGACGAAGCTCTGTGTGCAAATATTTCCAGGTATTTTCTGAGGTAACCCTAATATATTAAATATTGAATCAATAAATTAGCCTTAATTAATTATTGAGGATATTTCGAAATGACTCAATTAAAAAGGAGGAGAGATATGAAGACCATCAGAAGTTTTGTTAAAACTTACATTGCAGCCTTTGGGTTAATATCCTTGCCCTTTTTTATTTTAATTGTTTTAAGTTACTGGATCTTAGTAAACCCGGAAGTTATAGTCTACGGCCTGACGTTTTCATTTCTCTCAAGTTTTTTAATAGCCTATAATTTTAGAAAGTATGAAAAGTCAGTTGCATTTACTGATGAAACTTTGTTTGTAAATGACTTGATAAATTCTCTAAGCAAACTGGGATATATAGTTAAGGATAAGAGCGCAGGCTCCATAGAACTTGAGCCTACAGTTCATTCTCATTTATTTGCGGGAAATATACTGATTCATTTATCTAATAATTCTGCCACTTTCGAAGGATCTAGATTACTTGTCCGTAAAGGCTTGGCACTAACTTTGAATAAAAATCAAAGAACACCTCAAAGCACTCCAATAGAAGAATGTGTAAGCGTATGGGCAGAGGGAAACCAATCTCCAGATTCAGGACCAGTGTTGGGAGACTATTTTGTGAATTCTTCGGAGTTTGCACAAGCGGAAGAGAGAATGATAGAGATCAGTGCAAATATGCCAGAAAAGGATTGATGGAGGCAAGAGAGGCAAGATATGTTAGAAACTAAGCAATAGTTAATATTTACAAGTAGCTTCAAGTAAGATTTAACATGGATTTTACATTTCCTTAGCAGTGGCGTAACAGTGTTTTGGTATGATATATAATATCAAATACTGTTGAGGTGAAACATGACGCTAAAATGGTTCGAGAAATCAAAAGACAATAAGGTTTGTAATGGAAAAGTTAATATAAGGTACATTGAAGATTATAAACAAAGTCACAATAAGTTGAAAATACCAAGTTTTTTCTTGGAAAGAAAGAATATTTTACTTGGTATTCTTCGGAAAAGGCAACGCTTCAATGAAATTAGAACAATTAAAGCTGTGGATAATTGTAGAGAGTTAGTCTTCGGAGAGATTGAAAGGTTCTTTGAGCAAAAGGAAAGAGACATAAATAGTTTCCTTCCAGAGTTAATTATTGGCGAAAAATCATATACTAATATCTTAGACAATAGTGACTTAGAAAATATTTATAGGAAAAGCGAGAATATCATTAGGAACGAATTGTTTAAACGATTTAAAAGTTTGGTAGTATGGCAATTTGAGAAAACTAACTCTTGTGATAGGATCTCCAATATTTTCAGTCCTATCGATAAATATCAAAAGATAAAAAAAAGAACAGTTTCAATCACCTCCTATATCGAAGCATTATGTAGAAGAACCTTAAGTGATTCAATCGAATCGCTAATGAAAAATTCTTTAATAGCTAAATTAGTCTGTAATACTGATATAAGTACAATACTTCTACCGAAATTAGGTATTAATTCTGGTTTAGAAACTATAGAGTTGAATGAAGCGATATTTAATAGAATAGGCGGAGCCCTTTATTCGATAAAGGTGGGATTAGTTCAAGAGATGAATAATCAAATTGCTAACATTTTTTATGAAACTCATGACTTACAATTAGACTTTGCTATTGAACTTAAAGTTCATTTGCTTGAAGAAAAGATTGCTCTGGAAATCCATGAAATTGATTTACTAGAAGCATAACCAAATAAGAAGGCAAATTTCATAAATTACAACGTATTTTAAGCCTCTGCCGCAGTTTCAGTAGGAGGGCTTAAAGCGCTAAAAAGGGCATTTAACTTTCTAACTGGATCTAGAGCGGACTGCTACAAACAATTAAATATCCCTGTAATGTCAGTGCAGCGTTTCTAGGATAGATGGGAACAATAGTTACATTAATACTTAAGTTACAGTCTTTAATACTTATTACCAAAAGTGGTTTTAATGGCAAAAGGAGGATCCTATTAGAGTGGGTCAGCCTTTTGCCGCTTTTATTATTTACACATTATTTATTTCTTTACTTGTTAGTCATTGAATGGGCATTCTCAGGACCATCAAATTTCATGTCTTGCGTCATTCCACTGCCGATGGATGCTCTGTTATACTATCGTAATAAAAAGGAGTTACCTCTCATTCCCTTAACTTCTTTCTTGATTTGGGCAGCTCGTTCGGAGACCAGTAAGGGTGTCCACTTTTGGTCAGTCGTGTTTATGATGAGGCCTGCTAGGGCGACACTAAGGTTTTCTGTACCGGGTAGCTGCCTATAACATTGTTCGAATTGGGTGAGAATGTCAACTGCTAATTTTTCTAAGTCCGAGGGTGAAGAGATTGTAATAAAATCGTCACCACCGATGTGTCCCACAAAGGTTTCTTCAGCGGTCTTATTGGATGCATTCAGTAAAATATCGCTTAACTTCTTGATAGCAACGTCTCCTTGTTGGAAACCATATAAGTCGTTGTAATATTTAAATTTGTTAAGATCAACATATATGAGGCCAAAGGTCAAACCTCGCTCTAAGTGTTGTCGGATCTCTTGGTCTATGCGTAGGTTGCCTGGTAAGCCGGTTAGTGGGTTAGCTCCTTGGGCAAGCTGGATCTGCTTCTCGGACATAGCTTTTATTAGATTAGCCACGGAAACCATGCCGATCGGCTTGCGTTGGTTAGCCACAATAATGCCATCATACAGCTGGGCATCCGGGCGTTGCATAGCTAGACTGGAGACCACTTCCAAAGGCGTGGTGGCTTCTACTATTAGCGGATTTGTATCCATCAAAATGGGAACAGTACGTTCTAAATAAAGGGGAATACCATAGCGGGTACCTAGGGCGGAAAAAAGTCTGTCACGTTGCAGAACACCGACTATACGGGTGTTTTCGGTTATCCCTACCAGCCATTGGTGTGGGTGCTCACGAAAATAAGTTTCAACGGAATTAACAAGGGCGTTGGTATCGAACAGGGGTAAGGGTTCTACCAGGGAAAGAATAGGGCTTTCATCGATGGAAATATGTCGGCCTACCGGATCCAGCATTTCCATAACGGCAGGATTGATACTTTCTCGTGTAAAGGAGGGCATGGCGACAAAGAATCCCTGGACGTAATCCACTCCCAATTGGACCACGGTGCGCATTTCCTCAGCCGTTTCCACCCCTTCGGCGATGATACGACACCCTATCCGCTTAGAGAAGGTGACAAAGGTCTCCAGCAAGGCCCATTTGATCGGATCAGCATTCACTCCCTGAATTAAAGACCGGTCTATTTTAAGGAAGTCGGGATGTAGTTCCGCTACGGACTGTAACGAGGAGTAGCCGGCCCCGACATCATCTAAAGCAATTAGGTAACCTTGACTACGGTAATGATCTAAAGCATCCCGGAACGTGGCGAAATCCTCTATAGCACTTCGCTCGGTAATTTCTAGGACAACATCCGACGGAGCTAACCCTTTTTCACTAAGTAGTTTTCTAGTATGGCCGGAGGCAAACTCAGGGTCGATCAGGACCTGGGGGTTAATGTTGAGGAAAAGCATTTCTTTGTTTTGGGCAACAGTGGGGTAGGCCGTAATAGCTTGTCGCCGACAAAGTGTTTCGATCGGATAGAGTTGCCCTATCTTTTCGGCAAAGGGAAAGAGGTCCGCAATATTGTCAAAACATGTAGAGTCTGGTATACGGGCCAACGCTTCAAAACCAAACACCTCTCCGCTTCGGGTTTCAATGATCGGTTGAAAGGCTGCTTTTAAATACGTGTCAGGTTCTTGAATTACGTGGGTAATCTCATCGCGACGAGCAAAAAAATGAGGATCTCGTTCGGATTTATTGATGAGAAAGGCCTCTTTCACAGCCGCATATAATAGATACTCGGAGTTTCGTCCGGCTTCGTTTATACACTGGGAAAGTCCGGAACGAAGGCTTATTTTCTCCTTAACAAGTTTCTTAATTCTATGGTTAAACCTTTTTTCCAAAGGAAGAACCCATTGTTCGATGATTTCAGTAATGTTCCAATGTGTGTTTTTCCCGGGAACAAAATAAACAACAAAATCGTCCCCACCCCTGCTTTCGAAATGAGAAAATAGGTAGAGATTGCGTTGCTGTTTGACCGTATGATTAATTTCACGTTCAATTTCGTCTAGAATTTGCCTGCAGATTTTATAACCATATCGAAATTCTACCTCATTGAATTTAACAATATCAAGATATAACACCCAGATCGTTTTCTTGTCCCTAAGTAGACGGTATAGCTTTTGTTGGCTCATATCAATCGACATAAACATTAGAATGCTCCCTCTCCTAATTAAAACATAGTACACACAATTTCGAGCCCATTCATCAATAAGTACATCCTTACAACATAATAATAATAGTTGTTTGTAAAGTTCTAATGAACGGAATGTAAAATTATTGTTAAATCTATCCTATAATTAAATATACAGAAAATAATTCATCTAGATTTCCCTAGAAATAACAGTTGAGCACTAATAATTTCTTAAGAAATAACTGAATTTTAACAAAGCCTAGTAATTTCTTAACATGTGAATAATATCACCTTTACAGTCATGCCTTAAAATTGTCTTAAGTTAAGGAGTGATGTTGACTTGGATATGTATGAAAGAATTATTGGTCAGAGACTGGGAAGATGACAAAGTTGCTTCTCGCGTCAAACGATTAGATGGTTTAATGTCACGACTTGCGTAGATTTAAGATGATTATTCTTCCGGCTTTCTATTATGGTCAGAATAGTAGAAAGAAAAAAAAGGATGTTGAGAGGGAGGAACGGAGTTGAAACAGTTAAGGATTCTCGTATTCTCTGCAGGGTTTGGAAATGGACATTTCCGGGCGGCAGAAGCTGTGATTGAAGGCATAAGGATTAAGGAACCTTATGCAAAAATTATTCATTTGGATTTCGGTGATTTATTGAATAAGCGATTTAACACTATGGCTAAAAATGTTTACATTGAGATGATTAAACATACCCCAAAGCTCTGGGGAAGATTTTATTATAAAACAGCTAAATTCCAACCTGAATCAATGATTCAACGTTTTCTGAAACAATTAGGACGAAGCGATTTTCTTAAATACATTCAGGCATTTGCCCCAGATCTCATTGTCTGCACCTATCCAACAGTTTCTTCGATTCTAGCCCAGCTGAGACTTGAACAAATTCTTCAGGTTCCGGTCATAACTGTCATTACGGATTATACTGTTCACAGTCACTGGGTGCATCCGGGCGTTGATCGCTACATGGTGGCTTGTGAGGAAGTAAAGGACCGTTTAGTGTCCTGGGGAATCATGGCGCAATGTATTCTGGTGACGGGGATCCCAGTCAGCCCTAAATTCGAAGTGGATATGGATCGAGAGTACATCAGTTCTAAGTTAGGCTTAAATCCGGATTTTCCCACCTTTTTAGTGATGGGAGGAGCGTATGGGAGCTTGAAAAGTGCAAAAAGAATCTGCAAAACACTCGCAGATTCTAAAGTACCTGTCCAGTCTATTATTGTTTGTGGAAAAAATAAAAAACTATATCACGCGTTAGGAACGATGATCGAGCACTCCCTTAACCCCATGATACGGTTTGGGTACGTGCATAACGTGGAGGAACTAATGTCGGTTTCCAATTTGATCATTACTAAGGCTGGAGGTTTAACAGTTTCCGAGGCATTAACAAAGCACTTGCCGCTTGTTATCTACAAGGCCATACCTGGTCAGGAAGAAGAAAATGCGCATTTCGTGCAACGGATAGGTGCCGGGTACGTTGCAGGCACAGAAGAGGAATTGGGACGGATACTAAGCAGTTTGCTGAGTAATCCTAAGGAAATAGAGAAAATGAGGAAAAAAGCGGCTTTAGCTTTACCGGGGCACTCCACAGAACGGGTTGTAGAGAATATGCTTCAATTAACTATGAATTTAAAAAATGAGCAAAAAATTGGATAAACTATCTTTTGCTCATTTTTCTATATTTTTAACAATAAGTTTACAGTCCTTTCATCCAAACTTTACAAACAACTATTAATATATAGGTAGTTGTTTCTAAAATTAGAATTAGTAAAGTGAGGCCTTGGGGGGAGTTATAGTGTGACCAAAATTTTACTCATAGAGGACGACGTTCAAATTCAAGAACTGGTTCGGTTTAACCTAGAAAAAGAAGGGCTTGTTGTTTTGACCGCCTCTGATGGCGAGCAAGGCTTAGCTCTTGCCGGGAGAGAAAAACCAGATCTTATAATTCTAGATCTAACACTACCTGTGATCGATGGCTATGATGTGTGTAAAAACCTACGGGCCCAAAAGGATACCTCAGCAATTCCTATCATAATTCTAAGTGCCCGTGACGATGTAGCGGACAAAGTAATCGGGCTTGAGCTTGGAGCTGACGATTACATGACGAAGCCTTTTAGTCCGAGAGAGTTATTTGCCAGAATTAAAGCAAGACTTAGAGAAGAACAACGGAAAAATGAATTATCGAACGGTCCTTTGAGGTGGGGGGACTTAGAGATAGTGCAAGAAAGTTATATTGCTATAATAGCTGCTCAGCCTTTAAACTTAACAGTGAAGGAATTCGAGCTGTTGGTACTCTTTGTAGCCAACCCTTACCAAGTATTTAGCAGGGAATACCTAATACAGAAGGTCTGGGGCTACCTTTCCAGCACAGATAGTCGAACACTTGATGTCCATATCAGTCATTTGCGCACTAAGCTAAAGGCTTTAGGACCAGTTCTCGATTCGGTAAGGGGAATAGGATATCTTTTTGCTCGCCGGGGACAAAATTAAGATTTAACAATTTCCAGTATCATCCAACCACTCCTTGAATTAGCCGAAGACGATTTCATGGCATAAAAATACTGGTGTTCAAGTCAACTTACGCGGTGGTGGCTCCATGACGGGTCTAAAGAATGTGGCTAGCGGCGTCGTAGAAATTGGCAACTCAGACGTCGTTACCTCAGATTAAATATCATACATGAATTAATGGGCGGATATACTAGAACGTCTCGCTCACTTTATTCATGCTTAACTAATATTTCACAGTTTAACAAAACCACACAAAGTTCATGGAAAGGTAAAAAGTATAGTTTATAATAGATAATCACTCGCTAGTTTAGCGGTTTACATAAACGTTTTCTTCATTTTTTTCTTTCCTTTCCTCTTTCACTCCCCCTCACCTGTGAGGGGACTTTTTATAAATAATACCCTCGGGGTAACTATTCCGGTTGTGGTTCAAATTGATAAAGAGTTGAACACTACAACATATCGTGGGGCATTCCACTACCACAATTAAACCACTGGTCGCCTGGCATGGGCACTTTCTAGTTGGTGCAAGATTGACACAACGATTTGGATATAGGAAGAGTGCTTCTCAAAATCCTAGTTCCCTCGTTAAGCTTTTGGTATAAATAGACAGTTCTGTGAACATACTGTAATCTGTTATCGTATAAAGCATGGGAGAGGCTCAACGAGAAGAGAGAATGATAGAGATCAGTGCAAATATACCAGAAGAGGATTGATGGAGGCAAGTTTATGTTCAAAAACATCGAAAAGACTGGTTTGATAACAGGTGTAGCTCTTGGCTTAACAGCTACTGCGATTCTGCCAATTATGAAGAGTGCACTTCTGACCCTCAGCATCATAGGTGTTAGGGGAACAATGAGCTTGGTTGATAGTACTAAAACAACTATTGGACTGGCTAAAGAAGAAATAGAGGACATTGTTGCTGAAGCACAGTTTGAAAGGATGAAAAATCAGCTTGATAAAGAGATTAATCTGCTGCCAGAAGGAAAATAATAGGCAAACTAATTTCATGTAGAAATAGAGCGTTATTATTAGAGGAAGGTGTGACTTAAAATTGCTAGACGAGCAAACAATAGATGACCATTATTGATGAAAAATCATATACGAATATATTAGATAAAAGCGACTTAGATAATATTTATAGGAAAACCGAAAATATCATACTTAAGCCCCCTGCCTCAGTTTTGGTAGGGGGCTTTAAAAAGGCTGGCACTTCACTCAATTCTACTCAAGAAAAACTATAGAGAAAGAAGTGAAAACAGTGTGCATATTACTGACTACGAGATTGCTTTAAGATTATTTTTGGCTTGTGTTTTAGGTGGAATAGTAGGCTTCGAAAGGGAACGAAAAGATAGTCCAGCGGGCTTCAGAACGCATATTTTAGTATCTATGGGCTCCTCATTAATCATGGTGTTATCAATGTATGGATTTTCTGATTTTACTTCAGTTAATAAAGACCCTGCTCGATTAGCCGCTCAAGTCATTTCAGGGATTGGCTTTTTAGGAGCAGGAACCATTCTAAGAGATGGAACATCGGTTAAAGGATTGACAACAGCCGCCTCTCTTTGGGTTGTTTCAGCTATTGGATTAGCTGCAGGGGCAGGATTTTACTTTTCGTCGTTACTTGTTACAGGTTTAGTTTTCATTGCCCTAGAGCGATCTCTTGAAACATATCTTTTCAGGAATAATCGACTTATTAAAGTAGTTTCAGTAAATGGAACTTGTAAAGTCCAGGAAATAAATCATATTTTGGAATCACATGGTATAATTTCTCAAAACATTTCTATGACATTGTTGGAAGAAGAAGAACAAAATAGAACAATTATTGAATACAAACTGAGAACTCCCTTTCACCAAATTAATGTCGATAAAATACTTGAAGATATAAATGAAGTTGACGGGATTTACTCTGCCGAAAAAGAGTAACGTTCATAAAACAGTTAAAAAGAGCATTTTATCTTCCCATATGCTAAAAAAAATACTAATAATTATATATTTAACCTAAGCTTAAAATATTATTAATACTGACTTAATACTATAAGTATATTATTAAGTCAGTGATTTAGATAACCGAATTTAATGGAAGAGGTTGAAACGCCTGTTTAACTAAGAAGGAGGTTGGACAATGACCCCGCAATATAAATATTCCTTATTGAATACCAAAGAAGCTATATACTATTTAGAAGTATCAAGTTTCAAATTTAAAAAGCTTATTAAAGAAGGGCATTTAACTCCGCAGGTCTGGATCATTCGCAGCGGAAAAGAGGTACATTTCTTTGACCCGATGGCGTTGACTCACGTTAAGAGGATGTTGATGAAGGAAGGGTATCACTATGAACACGCGTAAGAATTCATAATAGAATCAACATGGGGTGATATAAATGGAGTTGTTGGTAGATTTACACACCCATACTGTATCGAGCGGTCATGCTTATAGCACAATAACTGAAAATGCACTGGCAGCCTCGCGTAGAGGTCTTAAATTACTGGGAATGACAGATCATGGCCCTAGTATGCCGGGTGCTCCACATCTTTACCATTTTGGAAATTTGTCGATTATCCCTAAAGAAATATTGGGGGTAAAAATTCTACCAGGAGTTGAAGCCAATATCGTCAACCATGAAGGAGAATTGGATATCCCTTTTAGTTATTTGGTTCAGATGAAACTTGTGCTCGTTGGACTTCATGTAATTTGTTATCCAGGTGGGACGTCTGAACAAAATACTCAAGCTTATATCAAAGCCATGGGAAACCCCTATACCGATGTGATGGTTCACCCGGGACGACCAGATTTCCAACTGGATCTAGAGCGGATTGCCTACAAATCTGCACAATTAAATATCCCCGTCGAGGTTAATAACAGTTCGCTGTCGACAATAGATGGAAAGGATGGAGCGAGGGCGAATTGTCGTTGCTTTGCCAGTTACATGGCGAAGTACAAAGGGCAAGTGATTTTAGGAAGTGATGCTCATTTTTGGGACAGGGTAGGTGAATTTGGCGATGCCCTTGATTTGATCCATGAGGTAGGGATTCCAGAACATCAGATTCTGAATACTTCACCTGAACGAGTACTGGATTATTTGGCGACACGCCGTAAACAGCGCCTAAGTATCGCTTAGGAGATTATGGCTATGGCAAAGATAAAATTAGAAACGCCCTGGAACATTGAGGTTAAACCTTTCTTCCAAAGGTAGAACCCACTGCTCGACGAACTCCGTAAATTTCGGCGTTCAAGTAAACTTAAGCGGTGGTGGGTCTATGACAGGTCTAAACAATGTGGCAAGCGGTGCAGCCCCTCGAAAGGTCTGCATGTTCATCAGATTGCCCTAAGACAAATAGGAGTAAGGAATATCCTTGCTCCTATTTGTACGATCAAACATAGCATAAGCTAGAGTTACTAAACCCGCGTAATAAAATTTAACACATTCTTTACACAAGATTCATGATGAGTTAACAAATGTAGTTTATAATGAGTTTGATCTAAGATATTATGCTGATCCTATATTGTTCTCGCTACATTTTCTATAAGATCTTCTTAACTTTCTTCACATGATCTAGGCGAAAGGAGGGGAATGTTAGCATGCCGAAAATTGAGCTTGATGAACTTAAAAAGTGGAAAAAAAAATTGGAAACTGAGCATGAAAAGTGGAAAAATGAATTGGAAACTGAGCAAAACAGGCTTATCAGCGATTGCCGACTGCAATTTCAATCAAATCGGGAGTCAAAAGACTGGTGGATATGCACGGAAAAACTTCATCCCACTTTGTGAGTCGTTTCATGGTAAATAACATAGGCAAGAGATACCGAGGCATAAGATTATGTGTGAGTTGCGAGTGGAACTAATCGCCAGGTCGTTTTTGGACGCTCTGGCATTTTTATTTTCTCAATGAATTAAATGAGATATTTATAAGGCTTAATGGAGGCAAATATTGATGAACAAAGTAAAGGTAGCTTTTGTTTGTATGCACAACTCTTGCCGTTCACAGATGGCTGAAGCTATAGGCAAAAAGCTTGCAGCAAATACCTTCGAGTCATTTTCTGCTGGTACTGAAACAAAGCCCCATATTAACATGGATGCCGTTAGGATAATAAAGCAGCTTTATGATATTGATATGGGAAAGACCCAGTTTTCAAAGCTTATTTCCGACATACCTCAGCCAGATATTTTGATCACTATGGGATGTAATGTAGATTGTCCATGTTTGCCGTGCAAGCAGAGAGCAGATTGGGGTCTTGAAGATCCAACAGGAAAAGGTGATGATGAGTTTCAAAAAACGGCAAGAACAATAGAACACAAAATTCTAGAACTAAAAGACAGAATAGAAAATAACTTATTTTAGGTTTTTGGGAAGCAAGATGGATAAATTAACTATAAGGTGTCTGCGGAATTTAGGGAGGCGATTAATATTATGAAGAGAAAAGTATTATTTGTGTGTATTCATAATTCGGCAAGAAGTCAAATGGCAGAAGAGTTTCTAAAACTGTTAAGTGGGGAAAAATTTGAAGTAAAAAGCGCTGGCTTTGAGGCCACTGAGATTAATCCACTTGTTATTCAAGCTATGAAAGAAGTGGGGATTGACCTAACTGGCAAAAAAACGCAAAGTGTTTTTGATCTGTATAAACAGGGGGATTTCTTTGGCTATGTAATTACTGTCTGTAATAAGGCTAAAGAATCAGATTGTCCGATGTTTCCAGGACATCCAATAAGAATCCATTGGGACTTGGATAATCCAGAAGACTTTATAGGAACTGAGGATGAAAAATTGGAAATGGTAAGGGAACTGCGTGATAAAATTAAAAGGTTGGTTCAGCAGTTTATTTATGAGTTCAAGGAATAGTTAACAACGTTCAACTTAATTGATCTCCTGAGGAATTGGCGCTCGGAAACGACAGACATTAGGTCTGTCGTTTGTTGTTTAGCGGTCTGATTAACAATTTCAGCGCAGTGTCATTCCCTCAAAATAAATGCAAAATATTTCCTGAAATACTGTTCCTCCTAGCGTAATAAAAAAGAGTTACCTCCCATTGCTTTAACTTCTTTCTTGATTTGGGCAGCTCGTTCGGAGACCAGTAAGGGTGTCCACTTTTGGTCAGTCGTGTTTATGATGAGGCCTGCTAGGGCGACACTAAGGTTTTCTGTACCGGGTAGCTGCCTATAACATTGTTCGAATTGGGTGAGAATGTCAACTGCTAATTTTTCTAAGTCCGAGGGTGAAGAGATTGTAATAAAATCGTCACCACCGATGTGTCCCACAAAGGTTTCTTCAGCGGTCTTATTGGATGCATTCAGTAAAATATCGCTTAACTTCTTGATAGCAACGTCTCCTTGTTGGAAACCATATAAGTCGTTGTAATATTTGAATTTGTTAAGATCAACATATATGAGGCCAAAGGTCAAACCTCGTTCTAAGTGTTGTCGGATCTCTTGGTCTATGCGTAGGTTGCCCGGCAAGCCGGTTAGTGGGTTAGCTCCTTGGGCAAGCTGGATCTGCCTCTCGGAGATAGCTTTTATTAGATTGGCCACGGAAACCATGCCGATCGGCTTGCGTTGGTTAGCCACGATAATGCCATCATACAGCTGGGCATCCGAGCGTTGCATAGCTAGACTGGAGGCCACTTCCAAAGGCGTGGTGTCTTCTACTATGAGGGGATTTGTGTCCATCAAAATGGGGACAGTGCGTTCTAAATAAAGAGGGATACCATAGCGGGTACCTAGGGCGGAAAAAAGCCTGTCGCGTTGTATCACACCGACTATACGGGAGTTTTCGGTTATCCCTACCAACCATTGGTGTGGGTGCTCACGAAAATAAGTTTCAACGGAATTAACAAGGGCGTTGGTATCAAACAGGGGTAAGGGTTCTACCAGGTAAAGAATAGGGTTTTGATCGATGGATATAAGCCGACGTACTGGATCCAGCATTTCCATAACGGCAGGATTGATACTTTCTCGTGTAAAGGAGGGCATGGCGACAAAGAATCCCTGGACGTAATCCACTCCCAATTGGACCACGGTGCGCATTTCCTCAGCCGTTTCTACCCCTTCGGCGATGATACGACACCCTATCCGCTTAGAGAAGGTGACAAAGGTTTCCAGTAAGGCCCATTTGATCGGGTCAGCATTCACGCCCTGAATTAAAGATCGGTCTATTTTAAGAAAGTCAGGATGCAGCTCTGCTACGGACTGTAACGAGGAGTAACCGGCCCCAACGTCATCTAAAGCAATTAGGTAACCTTGACTACGGTAATGATCTAAAGCGTCTCGGAATGTGGAGAAATCCTCTATAGCACTTCGTTCGGTAATTTCTAGGACAACATCCGTTGGAGCCAAACCTTTTTCAAAAAGCAGTTTTCTAGTATGGCCGGAAGCAAATTCAGGGTCGATCAGGATCTGGGGGTTAATGTTGAGGAAAAGCAATTCTTTGTTTTGGGCAATAGCAGGGTAGGAAGTAATAGCCTGACGACGGCAAAGGGTTTCTACGGGATAGAGCTGGCCTATCTTTTCAGCAAAGGGGAAGAGGTCAGCGATATTATTAAAACAAGTGGAGTTGGGTATACGGGCCAACGCTTCAAAACCGAATACTTCACCGCTTCGGGTGTCTATGATGGGTTGAAAAGCGGCTTTTAAGTACGTGTCAGGTTCTTCGATTACGTGTGAAATCTCTTCGCGACGAGCAAAAAAATGCGGATCAGGTTCCGATTTGTTGAGAAGGAAGGCCTCCTTCACAGCTGCATATAGTAAATAATCTGCACTACGGCCGACTACGTTGATACACTTGGCAAGGCCTGAACGAAGGCTTATCTTCTCGTTAACTAGTTTCCTGATTTTACGGTTAAATCTTTTTTCCAAAGGAAGAACCCATCGCTCAATGACTTCCGTAATGTTCCAATTTGTGTTTCTCCCGGGAACAAAATATACAACATAGTCATCCCCGCCTCTACTTTCGAAATGAGAAAATCGGTAGAGATTGCGTTGCTGTTTAATCGTATGATTAATTTCATGTTCAATTTCGTCTAGGATTTGTCTACAGGTTTTGTAGCCGTATCGAAATTCCACCTCATTAAATTTAACAATATCAAGATACAATACCCAGATCGTTTTCTCGTCCCTAAGTAGACGGTATAGCTTTTGTTGGCTCATATCTACCGACTTAAACATTCGAAAACTCCTTCTCCTAACCAATGTGGTACATAATTTTGAGCTTATTTATCAGTGGGTACATCCCTACAACATAATGATAATAGTTGTTTGTAAAGTTCTAATGAACAGAATGTAAAGTTGTTGTTAAATTTAGCCTATAACTGTAATAAATAGATAATCTAGGGTTGAAAACTTTAGGACCAGTGCTTGATTCGGTAAAGGGAGAAGGATACCTTTTTGCTCACCGGAATAAAATTTGAAATTTTAACTTGAACTTTACATTTCCTTCATCGAGAGTTAACAAACTTCCAGTATAATCAAATTGTGCTAAAGGAAATTTAAGGAGGAAACAAACTTGTTTAAAACGAAATCAAAAATTGCTCTTGTAAGTACGACGTTAATTGCTCTCTTGGTCTTAGTCGGATGTGGCCAAACTGCTGCTCCAACGACACCAACTCCAAACGCTACAACAACCATTGACAAGAAAACTATTTCTGCTGCAGGTTCAACAGCACTTCAACCACTCGTTAAATTAGCTGCTGACGATTTTATGGCTCAAAATGCCGGTGTTCAAGTCAACTTAAGCGGTGGTGGGTCGATGACGGGTCTAAACAATGTGGCAAGCGGCGCTGTAGAAATTGGCAACTCAGATGTCGTTACCCCAGATGAACTTAAAAGTGCAGGATTGGTTGACCACCAAGTATGCGTGGCTCCTTTCCTACTCATTGTTAATAAAGATGTCACTGTTGATAACTTGACCAAAGCCCAAGCCGCAGACATTTTCACTGGAAAAATTACCAACTGGAAAGATGTCGGTGGTACAGACGAGAAAATATCAATTATCGGCCGTGCAGCATCTTCCGGTACCCGTCTGAATATAGAGAAAATAGTAATGGACGGTAATAAAATGTCCGATGCCGCTGCCGCTCAAGATTCCACTGGGAACTTGCTCACAGGCGTGGGGCAAACTCCAGGATCTATCGGCTATATTGACGCAGCTTATTTGAAAGACACGGTCAAGGCTCTAAAGTTCAATGGTGTAGCCTATAGCCCGGATGCCGTAGCTAATGGACAGTATCCTATCTATTCCTTCGAACATATGTATACTAAAGGAGAGGCAACAGGCACAGTAAAACTCTTCTTGGATTATATAACAAGCAAAGACTTCCAAGATAAAAACGTAGAGAAAAGTGGTTTCATTCCCGTTGGCAAGGTTAAGAAATAGTACGGCGCAAAATATCTTTAGATAGTTTCCCGAAACCCGTCATGTGCATCATATTGCCCCTACATCGTTAATATTAAGACAAAATAGGAGCAAGGATATCCTTGCTCCTATTTTGTACCAGTCAAAAAGTATAAGCTTCGGTTGGGTCCCTTCTCGCCATCACGGCGCTTTGCCATCCTTGGCAGCGGTCCCTTCCCGCCATCCTTGGCTCCAGGGACACTTGGCCATCCATGGCCGGCGCTCTAATCTCGAACGTCCTGTTCGAGTCTTGGCTACAGGGACACTCGGCCATCCATGGCCAGCGCATAAGTGCAACTAAGGCTAGCGCCTGCGTCTGAAGACTGATAGAATGCTAATTCGTGCGAAGACAGTGTCTTCAAGAAGGCTAGTACGTGCGAAGACAGTGTCTTCGTGGGCGTTAGCCAAGTTTGCTTTATACGATTAAACTTAGCATAGTAGGCTAGTCTATTCAATATCAGAATAGAATAAGAAATATAGAGAATATCTGGAGGTGTAATAGGTTGCCTCAGCGTAAGACTTGGGTGTATTTCAATGATCGTTTGTCTCGTTACTTATTCATCAGTAGCGCCGTTTTGGTCTCCTTAATCATCTTATGCATTATTTGGTTCGTAGGTATGCAAGGGCTATCCACGTTTCGGCAGGTCAGCGTCCTTGAGTTTTTTACAAGTAGCAAATGGAGCCCTGATAATGGTCAATTCGGTGCCCTCACATTTATAGCTGGGTCAATTGGAACGACAATAATTGCTATACTACTTGGAGGGCCACTGGGCTTGGCTGGGGCTGTGTTTTTAGCGGAGATAGCTCCGCCTTGGGTACGCTCTCTTATGCGCCCGGCGACGGATCTTTTTGCAGGAATTCCATCGGTCGTTTACGGATACGTGGGACTGACAGTTATTGTCGGCTTTATACGGAAGTCCACCAACTCAGCAACAGGCTATGGTGTCTTGGCAGCAGGAATCGTATTAGCAATCATGATATTACCAACGGTTATAAGTCTATCGGAGGATGCCTTACGCTCATTGCCAGGAAGCTATAAAGAGGCTTCCTTTGCCTTAGGAGCGACCCGCTGGCAAACCATCCGTAGGGTCCTTGTACCTGCCGCATCACCAGGAATCCTTACAGCCATTATTTTAGCAATGGCCAGGGCTATCGGGGAGACAATGGCAGTACAGATGGTCATTGGAAATTCGCCTCGCTTCCCTGGTTCTTTAGTTAGTCCTACGTCGACGTTAACCAGTAACATCGTTATGGAAATGGGAAACACGCCGTTTGGCTCAACCTGGAATAATGCCTTATTTTTGATGTCCTTTATTCTACTGATTATTGCGCTGATCCTGATTATTTTTGTTCGAACCGCTGCGCGAAAGGGGGCGGTCCATTGAAAGCTCGTCAAGCCAATCGTTTGGCTAGTCTAATGCTTTGGATAGGGGCCATAGCCATTGTTGCTTTATTGGTTGCCTTTTTAGGTCTGATTTTGGGTCGGGGTCTACATTATCTGACTCCGGATTTTTTCAATGGTCCAGACGGCGTGAGAGGGCAATTATTTAACTCTTTCTATCTCCTAGCCCTTTCCTTGACTTTTTCGCTGCCCGTGGGGATGGGAGCCGGAATTTACTTGGCTGAATATGCCCCCAAAAACAAATTAACCGACCTAATACGTTTGAGCACAGAGAGCCTTGCCACCGTTCCGTCCATAGTCTTTGGTCTCTTTGGCATGATTGTTTTTGTGAACAAGCTAGGTTTGGGGTTCACGATTTTAGGAGGATCCGCGACTCTGGCGTTACTTAATCTACCTATCTTAGTACGCGTAACCGAAGAATCCCTGCGGGCTGTGCCTAGAAGTTACAGGGAGGCCAGTTTAGCTTTAGGGGCTACGATGTGGCAAACCTTACGTAAAGTCATTATACCGACAGCTCTACCAGGGCTCATTACGGGAGTAACCCTTGTCGCTGGCAGAGCTTTGGGCGAGACGGCAATTCTGATCTTCACGGCTGGGATGAATGTTTCGCGAAAACTCTTTGATATGAATCCTTTAGCGGCTGGAGAGACGTTAGCTGTGCATTTATTTGCCGCTAAGTCAAATCCATTACCAGGGACAAACGCTGACCAAATCGCCGACGGGACAGCAGCACTGCTCATAATCATGGTCATCGTCTTTAACTTATTTCTGACACTACCCAGCCGCTGGCTGCAATACCGACTCTTAGGGAAACACAAGGAGTAGTACCCAATAAGTGCGTTATAAGGAGAAAGTGAAATGGAAAAGATCGTGGTCAGTAACCTTGACCTTTTTTACGGTGAACAACAGGCCTTGGATAATATAAACTTGGCAATGACGGAGAAAAGTGTGACGGCTCTAATTGGTCCCTCAGGTTGTGGCAAGTCCACGTTTCTGAGAACTCTCAACCGGATGCAAGATTTAATACCTAATGTGAAGATCCTAGGCCAAGTTAAGATTGACGGTCAGGATATCTATGCGACTGACACAGATGTGGTGTTATTGCGGAAAAGGGTGGGTATGGTTTTTCAGCACCCTAATCCTTTTCCAAAGTCCGTTTACGAAAATGTAGCTTATGGTCCTCGTATCCACGGGGAAGCCGACAAGAAACGACTTAATGAACTAGTAGAGACGAGCCTCCAGGATGCAGCTTTATGGAATGAAGTCAAAGATCGCTTACACAAATCAGCGCTGGGGCTGTCAGGTGGACAGCAGCAACGGCTCTGTATTGCCAGGCTATTGGCGGTGGAACCTGAGATTTTGTTAATGGATGAACCAACATCGGCGCTCGACCCCATTTCCACCATGAAAATTGAAGAGTTGATTGCTGAATTGAAAAATAAATACACAATCATTATTGTGACGCATAATATGCAGCAAGCTTCACGGGTTTCAGATCGAACGGGTTTTTTCCTAAGCGGCGAATTAATTGAAGAAGATGTAACGAGTATTCTTTTTACCCGGCCGGCTAGGAAAAAAACGGAGGATTATATCTCCGGCCGATTTGGTTAAAGCGTTTGATCGTTATGCCGTTTGGCTTTGACGCATTTAAAATGAGAGGAGGGCTAGCGATGCCAACCCGACAGAAATTTGATAATGACTTGGTGGAACTGCGTTTGAATATTTTAGATCTAGGGAAGATGGTTAATGAACGAATCGGTCTTGCCACCCAGACCCTGATTAATCAGGACCTAGAATTAGCTAATACCATAATAGTGGGGGATCTAGTCGTTAATGATCTGCAAGCAATCATTGAGGGAAATTGTATCCTTCTAATAGCTACCCAGCAGCCCTTTGCTCGTGATTTACGCAAGGTCGTGGCCGGTTTTAAAATCTCCATCTACCTAGAACGAATGGGCGATTTGTCCGTTGATCTCGCAAAGATAGCCATCAGAATAGGGCAAGAAAAATTTATTAAGCCCTTAATCGATATCCCGCGCATGAGTGACTTGGTGCAGGAAATGCTCAACAAGGGGCTCAACGCGTATGTGCAGGAAGATAGTGAGACTGCCACGCAGATGGCCTTGATGGATGAAGAGGTCGACAAACTTTATTCTCAGGTTTATAACGACTTGCAGGTCTTAATGATGGAAGATCCAAGGAAGGTAACTCAGGCCAATTACCTGCTTTTTGCTGGGCGCTTTCTGGAGCGCATGGGGGACTACTGTACAAATATTGCTGAAGAAATTGTCTATCTTTGTTCTGGAGAGAGAGCGAATTTAAACGAATAGGGTGGAGAATTTCTCCATTCCTTTCGTTTCTCAATGATTATGATTAGTTCTACATACGGGCACAGCGACAACATCGGTTAAAATCGTATGGGAAATTCATATACAGATATGATGGTTCATCCGGGACGACCAGATTTCCAACTTGATCTTAAGCGGATTACTTACAAATCGGCACAATTAGATATCCCTGTCGAGGTTAATAACAGTTCAATATTGAGACTCTCGGTATTTGCCGAGCCAGTTAGGACAATGGTTTCCTTGAACCAACTTTGCAGTATTCCTCCTACTTTTAGTGGGAGGATTTTTATGTTTCATCCAGATTAACTGGAAATTCATTGCAACAAATAATTACGCTGAAATTCTCCTGCGACACCGAATTGATCATAACACTAGATGGGGTCGTTTTCGTTTATTCAAAATTTAACCTGTTCTTAACACTAAATTCATGGAAAGTTAACAAATAAAGTTTATAATGAATGCGAACTATTCGAAGCTTTGAGCTAAAACCCGTATTGTTCTCGCAATATTTTATAGGATCTTTTGAACTTTTCACATGATCGAGGCGAAAGGGGAGGAATGTTAGCATGAACAAGCCTGAAGTCCAAATCGATGAACTTAAACAGTGGAAAGATAGATTGGAAACTGCACATAAAAAGTGGAAAGATGGAGTAGAAGCTGAGCAAAACAAGCTTATTAGCTATTGGCAACTACAATGGCGATCGCTTCGAGAGTCGAAAGACGTATGGGGATGAAATGGTGGAAAGGGCGTTGAAAGAAGTGGAAGAAATGAAATATAATTATGAGGTTGAAAAGGGAGAAGCGTTAGCTCGTTTAAAAATGAAGACGGAGTCTAAAATATTAGAAATCAACAACCAGTTAAAGGCTATGCGAGATGCAGTAACAGATCAACTGGCGTTAATAGAATTATATGGTTACAGGGAAACAGTTAAATGTCATAAAGGATGCGGCGGCGTGATTCAACAAGCGACCCAAAAAGCAAAGAAGCTTGAGCATAAAAATGAAGCAACAAAAACTGAATTAGAAAAAGAAAAAGTGAAATTAGAATTCGATCTTGAAAGTTTAAACGAATTACTTACTCCAGGACATTGCAATTTGTAAGGTCCTATCAATATCGTATGACTCACTAGGGTGCCCTCAATATTGAGGGCACCCTAGTGAAACTTTTAAGGAATTGACTCGACAATTTTACCACTTGATGAAAGAGGGAAGTACGGCCATTGTTGCCGAAGACGTAGACTTATTAGTATCATGTAAACAACGAGAGAAGCCGCGACAAGCGGCTTCTCTCGTTGTTTAGTAGAGATTAGAAATTGTCTCAGCGTTTCATTTAATAATATTATGAAATTAAGTAAATTTCAAAATTTATTCATGCGTTTTTTTGTCTTTAGGTATAAATCGACATCTCTAGGAACATACTGAAATTTGTTATCTTATAAAGGATGGGAGAAAGGCTAGGGGAGTAGAACTTGGAAATTCTTTTAGGTCACGCTAAACAAAGGCATATACGAAAATTGCCAGGAAGAATACGCATAGAAGTAGTTGGACTTAAACGCAACCTTGTACTAGCTAAACAAATCATCCAATTGTTTTACCAATGTGAAGGTATAGAGATGGTATCTCCATGTATCGATACTGGTAGACTACTCCTTGTGTTTAGTGAACAGAAAATATCATTTGAGGAGATTATAGATAAGCTTCGATTAATCGAAATGTCGGCTTTTAATAATTCCTTATATAATCAAGCTCAAATAACGGAACAAGCTTATAAGGAAGTGGCAGTTACTTCGACCGAAGGAGGAACCTTAGCAAGCTCAAATATAAGTTGTGATCCTCGCAGTTTGACGATGCCAAATATAAAGGCAGTGAGCCACAATCCGATAATCGAGTCAGAAAATATTAAAACGCAGATACCACTTCCTTTAACTCTTTCTGTGGGAGGATTATGTGTTCTAGGTGTAAAACAGTTATTTTGGGGGAAGTCGGCCATAGCTAGAAGCGCTACAGCCTTCAATTTAGCCGCACTTGTTGCTGTTGGTAGTGGCTATGCGCTGTTTACGTCTGATTCTTCTAAGGGGAAAAATAAATGGATGAATCCGGAGTTCGTTTTAGGGGCAAGTGCGTTAGCCCTCGCTCTGGTGAGAGAAAATTTGGTTGTTCTTGCCGGGTTAAGTCTTATGCTGTTTCTAAAGTGGAAAAGAGATCAGCTTAAAATAGGCAGGGTTAACAGACCTGTAATCTCTTCTGAAATAAAGAGTTATAGTCAAAAAACGAGTAAAGTGAGTACACTTCTGGCAGGAGCAACTTGGGCAATTACAAGAAATCCGCTTGTGGGGGTTGCAGTTCTTTTGGCGGGTAACCCGAGAGTTGCAACGTTACCCGCGCAATATACCTGGGATCAAGCCGATTTCACAGCTCGGAAAAATGGGTATGTGTTCCCGGATAATAGTTCATTAGAAGAATTGGCGGTAACTAATTGTGTTGCTATCGAGGATACCTCTCTCATTATTAGAGAGCACTTGACTGAAATTCAGTGCATTTCCAACGAAGATGATGAGTCTAAAGTATGGCAAATGGCTGCTTCACTCATGAAAAAAACGGGACATTCATGGCAAGAAGAGGTGACTCAGAAGGCTAAACTAGCTGGAGGAACAATTCGAACTGCGTTTAAAGTCGAACAATTAGCGCAAGGAACAAAAGCACAAATCCAAAAAGCTGAAGTATTAATGGGTAGCCTAAAGTTTTTAGAACAAAATGGGGTAATTTGTGATCATTATTTATTGGAAGTAAAAAGAAACCGAAAAAAAGGTTATGAAGTCTTGTGCTTTGCCAGGGAAAAAGTTTTTCTCGGGTTTCTAGTAAGGAAGAAAGAATTTGTTTCAAATGAGTTTTATGAGTCAATAGATTATTTTCGGCAAAATAACATAGCGATAACTATTTTAAACGATAGTTTAAATTTGAGTCAAGAGAATCTCGATCAATTTGGACTTAAGACAAGTTGGCTAGGTATTAGCAAAGCGACGGTCTTAGAAGAAATTGAAAGTTCACGTCAGGTTGGTGGAAATGTCCTTATGATCAAGGGAAAAAACGATTTCCGAGATAGAGATTATTTTCCTGACGTTTCATCCATTTCCATTGAAAAGATAAAAGATTTGAGTAGGACCATTAATTATTCTCAAAACATCAAGACAACGGTCCAACAGAATTTCAAAGTGGCTAAATTCTGGAATTCAATGGGCGCCGTTTTAGCTATTCCTCTATCGATAACTGCCCCAATTGTAAATCTGCTCTCAGATGCCCTTACGTTAATTCTATTAGCAAGAAGCAAAAGAATAAGCGAGTCTCAGGACCCAAGTTCTACCCTCAAGAAAGTTCATTCCAAAGCCTGCAAAACTAAGACTGAATTACAACCTATAAGGAAAGAATCAGGAATTCCCTGGCACGCTACTATTAATGACGATATTATTCAAAATTTTAAAGTCGATGTCGATCAGGGATTAACAGCTGAACAAGTAATAGCACACCGTAATAACTTTGGCTTAAACAAACTAGAACGAAAGGAACAAGAACCTTGGTTAATGTCCTATTTAGGACAGTTTAAAGAATTTACGACCTTAATCTTACTAGGAACCTCTCTGGTTGCACTTGCTACTGGAGCTTGGTTCGATGGACTTGCTATGGGATCGATCCTCTTAGCCAACGCTGCGATCGGCACAGTACAAGAACGTAAGGCTGAAAGGGTCATAGAAGCACTCAACCAATTTCAACCTTCCCAGTGTAAAGTAACCAGGGAGGGCATCCATCTGGACATTTTAGGAAGTGAATTGCTGCCGGGCGATATTGTAAACCTTGAGTCTGGGGACAGAGTACCCGCCGATATCCGCTTGCTGAATTCCTGGAACCTAGAAATTAATGAGGCCGCCTTAACCGGAGAATCCCTTCCGATTATTAAGAATCCCCAAATAGTAAGTAAAGATTGCCCATTAGCAGAGCGTAAGAATATGCTCTATTTGGGAACTGATGTGACGCGCGGTAAAGGAATCGGAATTGTCGTTAGAACTGGGATGGAAACCGAGATTGGCTACCTAGTGTCACTGATGGAAGGACAAGAAAAGGTCTTAACGCCCTTGCACGAAAAAGTAACTAGTATCAGTAAAAAGTTTATTAAAGGGGCCGCCCTAGCCGGAGCTTTAGTATTTATTGCCGGTTTACTTAGAGGACGACCGATCGCTCAAATAGTTACCACATCGATTACACTCGCAGCATCTGCAGTACCAGAGGGACTTCCCGTGACAATCACCATTGCCTTAAGTGCCGGTATTTTTCGCATGGCCAAGAAGAACGCCCTAATACGCAAATTATCGGCACTAGAAACCTTAGGAAGGACAACGGTCATCTGTTCCGACAAAACGGGTACTTTAACCAAAAACGAAATGACGGTAAAACGAGTAGCGCTGATTAGCTCATTATATGCAGTGGAAGGTAATGGCTATGAACCAAAAGGGCTAATTACCAATGTAAGTTCGACTCATTCAACGATCAATGAAAGTATTCTGGATTGTCCAGAATTACATCAACTGGCTAGAATTGCCGTTCTTTGTAATGATAGTAAGCTTGTGCAAGAAAAAGAGTCTTGGACTATTAAAGGTGATCCCACGGAAGGGGCGCTCTTAAGCTACGCTGCAAAATTTGGTGTATGGCAAGATAAAATGATTCATTGGCATAGGGTACATGAGGTACCGTTCGACTCCAATTCCGGAACAATGAATGTTGTTTGCAAGGATACTCAGGCTGACCAGGAATGTTTTATATTTTGCAAAGGGTCTGTTGAGGTCGTTCTCGATCGTTGTGAATGGTATCAGTTGAATGGAGAACTTCACCCTCTCACTGAAGAAACGAAAGCATTAATTCAGCAGCAAAATGAAACCTTAGCACGTGATGCTCTCAGGGTATTAGCGTTTGCCTATTGTCCAACAGAGTGGATAGAAGGTCAACCTGATGAACCTAAGGTAATTGATGACCAACTTATTTACGTCGGCTTAATGGGAATGATGGATCCGCCCAAACCTGAGGTGGAAAAGAGCATCCGTGAAGCCTACGCTCTAGGTGTGAAGCCGGTCATGATCACGGGTGATCACCCAATTACAGCCATAGCCATTGCCAAAGAACTGGGTATTGGGGACGCGAACACAAAAGTTTTGACGGGGCAGGACTTAGATCGACTCAGCGATGAAGAATTAGGGCGAATAGTTGAAGAAATCTCAATCTTTGCAAGGGTAACTCCGGAACACAAACTAAGAATTGTGACAGCCTATCAGAAATGTGGGCATATTGTTGCTATGACCGGAGATGGAGTTAATGATACCCCTGCCATAAAGCAATCAAATGTCGGTATAGCTATGGGTCGTACGGGTACCGATGTTACAAAAGCGACTGCGGATATGATTTTAAAGGAAGATCATTTTGGATCCATTATAGAAGGTGTCAAAGTAGGACGAACCATCATTGGCAACATTAGAAAAGCAATTGGTTGTCTTTTGACGGGTAATTTGGCGGAAGTTTTGGTAACCGCTGTTGCAGTCATCGTAGGGCTACCTATGCCACTTGTACCCATCCAAATTCTCTTAATGAACCTTCTTACAGATGCCATACCAGCTATGATTTTAGCGGTAAACCCTGGTAATAAGACCAAGCAAACTGTCCGCCAGGATATTGTGGACAAAGAATTGTACGCTAAAGTCATAACGCGCGGGATCTTACTAGGTGCAGGGTCACTAGGTTTATTTGCTACTGCGTTGGCAGCCGGGGCACCATTACTTGTGGCCCAAACGACAGCCTTTGCGGCGTTGGTCGTTGGTCAATTAGTACAAACTCTTTCCTGGAGGCAAGAGGGTTCCAAGGAGAGTATCAAAGATTCTTTCAAAGACCGCTATCTGGTAGGCGGTTTAGGAGCATCTTTCCTAGCGTTATTAGGAGCGATCTACATTCCAGCTGCTGCTGGATTCTTCCACACAGCCCCGTTAATGCCTCAACACTGGTTGTATATTCTTCTGGTGGCTGGTTCTGTTTCGATATTATCAAAACCGTTTCTTCTACTGGTATCTAAAGAAAACTTGGCCGGCGCTCGAAGACACTGTCTTCGCACGTGTTAGCCTTTCTTGCAGCCGCAGGCGCTGGCGGCCGCCTAGTTGCACTTATGCCACGCAAACTCCAAAGCAGGTATAAAGAAAACTTGGCTGGCGCTCACGAAGACACTGTCTTCGCACGTATTAGCCTTCTTGCAGACCACTGTCTTCGCACGTGTTATCCTTGATAGTACTAAAACCACTAACAAGAGATCAACTGAATTAATTAAGTAGTAGAGCTTTGTTTTGATAAGGAAGGTGTGACTTACAAACGTGGTAGACGAGCAAAAAATAGACGACCATTTGAGACAAGCTCTATTCCATATTGAATCAGCAATAAACTCAAGTATTATAGCTGGAGTGGAAAACCCGTCAGGGCAGAAATTAATTGGGCAGAAGTGGGAGGCCTTTCTCGGGCAATTCTTTGAGTATGCACGAGTAAAGGGAAAGGAGAAACGAGTTAATTTATTGGGATGGATAAGCTTCCCGCGTATACGTCATTAATTTATAAATGGAGGGGTAAATATGTTTAGTAAGGGTACTCTATGGGCTGGGGCGATTTCCAGCGGCATAACCCAAATTAAAGGTTCTCGCGAATATACTAGTGGGAAGATAAATGCAAATCAGTATGTAGTACATACAACAACGAACGTTTCAGAAACTATAGGACTTATGGCAGGATTGGAGTATGGTGCAATACTTGGTTCTTCTTTAATTCCTGGCGTTGGTTCTATAATTGGAACTATTCTGGGCGGAATTTTAGGAGATCGTTTGGGGAATGTGGTAGGTACACAAGTAGGTAATACTTTTATTAAACAGGAAAGGTTGTGTAGCCATAAGAGATTAGCTTAGTAGTATACCATTCTGGAACTTGTGGATTATTCCTGAAGAATAACTAGGGAAAAAGTTTTCAATACTATTACCAGAGATGGTTTTAACAGTAAAAAGAGGATCCCCGCGGAGGGTCCTCTTTTTACTGTCTAATTATGCAGCTTTTATTCTTCAATATTAATCATTGGTTTGACGCTAGATTAGCGGTTTACATAAGCCAACTTTTTCAACTTTTGAATCCTCCTTCTTCTAATCCCCTCCTAGCGAGGGAACTTTTTTGTATTCTATCGGATTATTCTTGTTATCTTGGAAGGAAATGAGAAGAATATGTGGAATATTCTTTTTATAGAAGTGATTTGTTCAAGGAGGTGGCTCTTACTCGTATAGAATTCATGCCGATGCTCTCGTAAATAAAGGGAATTATATCTTGATTTTGTTAAAGAATGGTATATACTGGATTGCTTACATAATCCAGTATATACCCAAGGTTTTTAAATAATTGTGAATGTTGAAACTAAATAATGAAGGCAGGTTTAACAATGGTAAGAAAAGCTATGATTAGTAAAGATGAGAAAGATCAAATACAAGACGTTGAAGCATTATTTGAAGCCGAAGTTACGGCTGAAGGTTCGCCAGTAGTTGAAACAGTACTTGTTACTGAAGTTGAGGCGGTACCTGTTATTGTCGCTGAAGTCGAGACAATACCTGCCACTGAAGCTGAGGAAATACCTGTCATTTTTGAAGCAAATGTTCAATCTGATGACGGCGACAAGTATTCTAACAATCTTAAAACCCTTACTCTTAAATTAGCCGAGTTAGAAGATAAGCTGGTTAAGCTTGAAATAGAATTAAGTCTCCTTGTTAAAAAAAGACGGAGATTAAAGGGAATGAAAAAGGAAAAAGTAGTTAAGTGTAAATGTAAAGGCAAGAAGGTCCCCTTATCGAAATGTAAATGTAAAAGCAAGAAAGTAGCTAAAAAGATGAAAGGCTAACAAAGAGAAGTTTCGATGTTCCAATTGAACCGATATTTGCCGTTCTATACTAAATTGATGACAATATTTCTATCATAAACTCGTAAGACCTACATACGATAATCTTAAAAGTGAACATATTTCAGAGTTAAGACGAGGATGATTCTATGACTACAGTAAACTTTAAAGCAGTGGCCTTACTTAATGAAATCCATATCAATAAGATTGCTAGCCATTTTGGTATCGATCACAAATTCAGATGGGAAGAGTCGCTTAGACTGAGTGAAGTTGATCTCAAGGGTATCGTTCGTGAATCAACAGGTAAGTCAATCTATATATTTCCATTTGGTAGCATTGTCTTTATTAACTGTGAGTATCATGAAATCATGGATTTAATACACTACTTGGGGCGTATTCAAAAAAGCCTTGCCCTAATCACTTCTTTAGATTTTTGTGATGATTACAAAATAGAAATAGTGCCTGATGAAGAACCGGCGATCCATAATGACAACATGATAACCTCTTGTGAACTAAGCTATCAGCGAGAAATTGTTGGTACTGTACTAGCAAAGTCAGTTGCTCTGGAACGTATAGAAATCGATATTGATAAATTGTTAGATGAGATAGAGGATATAGTCAATTGTTTGCAACGTGGGTATTTAACCGTATCCGATAAAAAGCTAGCCAAAATGTCAGCACGTATTCTGGGATTTAGGTTAAGCGCGATTTCATATATTATGTTACTTGATAAACCGGAAATTACTTGGCTGGACGAAGAAGCAGAAATATTATTCGACAAACTTAGTCCTCTCTTTGAATTAACTGACAGATGCGAAAACATAAGGCTCAAGTCAGAAATGCTCATGGACATCACAAGAGTTTTTACTGAGCTTGCTCACGCCAAGAGGGGCAATAGACTAGAATGGGCAATTATCATTCTTATCATGATTGAAATCGCTCTGTCTCTCATTCCAATGATTTCTAAATGAACTTTCCGATCAATCACACAAAGATTACTTATTGAAAATTTTACAGTTACTTAAAGAAGGTAAGGGTCTTCGTGGATTAACACGGGTTAACACGAAGATCCTTGCCTGTTTTAAAATATAGAGAGATCAAACTTCGTGGTCCATGCAAAACTATTTTTCTGTCCAAGTTACTGAACGATTGATAAAGTCGATTTTTTAGAGTTATTAACACCCTCCTCCACAAATAATTAACAAAGGATTTACATTCCTTCAATACTAACTTAACAGTGTTTTAGTATTATTGAGTAGAATACTATTTAAAAGAAATAGATCGAAAATAAGCACTGCGTGTACTAATAGTTATGAGGAGCTGATGTTGTGTAAGAATAATCAATTTTTCTAGTGGCATGGTACAAACAGGACATATTATTAAAAACACTACAGGGATTTGCACGTTAAGGCTAAAGAAACTATGTAAGTCGTTAGACCCTCTTAAATTTCAAACGGAGGGATATTTATGTTTTATGAAAAAGACTCAAAAGAAGTATTAAAACCAAAAGGGCCAATTTCTGAAATCAAACAAATAAACTTTAATGGGCTAAAATGGATTGATATTGTTAAGCCTAATAAGACTCATATAGACATGTTAAAACAGCAGTTTAACTTTCATGACTTGCTATTAGAAGACTGCCTAACAGAGCATCAACGGCCAAAGGTCGACGATTTTGACGATTACTGTTTTATTGTGTTGCATCTCCCGCGGTTTAAAAAAGAAACGGGTAGCCTGGATACCGAAGAAGTTGACATTTTCATCGGTTCAGATTATTTAGTTACATTGCATGAAGGCGAATTAAAGCCCTTGGTCGGATTGGCTCATTTATGTTCGGTGAAAAACGAAGTAAAAAAAGAATATATGAGTAATGGTTCGGCATTGCTTCTGTATGAAATAATTAAGAGATTATTCAATTATTGCTTCCCCATGTTAGATAAAATTGACATCAAATTGAGCGAGATCAACCGTGACGTATTTACGAATGTATCCAAGACCATGTTGGAAACAATTACGAAAACGAAAATGCAGATCATTAATTATCGTAGAGTTATAAAACCGTTAAGGCCTGTAATACTCATGCTTGAAAAGGCTATCCCTAAATTCCTTCCTGAAGAAATGGACGTTTATTTTGATGATATAACTGACAAGATGGAGAAGATATGGGACATGCTGGAGAATCACAAGGAAGTCATAGAGTCTGTGGATGGTACCTTTGGTGCCCTAACTAATCAAAGGATAAATAATTTAATGCGGACGTTTACGGTAGTACAAGTTGTGACACTACCAATGGTGCTTGTAGGGGGCTTGTTTTCAATGAATGTCGAAGGTATTCCAATGCACCTGTACCCCAGTGGATTCTGGATTGTATTTGGAATGATTTTGATCCCTACAGGACTTATATCGTCACTTATGGTGCTTAATAGAAAGAAATGGTTTTAGACTACACGGATACCTACTTACTCTGATCGGAGCTATTATGTCTTAAGTCATAATGAAAAAATTCTAGTCTCGAAATTGTCTGCCATCTTAAAAATTGCCGAATCGATGGATCTTTCGCATATGCAAAAGATTAGTGATATCGAATTACCTTTTCAGACGATGCCCTATAGCTTAGACTGATTAGTAATAAGGATATTCTTTTAGAAAAGTGGGACATCATGAACAATGTAGAATTTTTCCAAGAAGTAATGGGCATTAGCATAAGCCTGAAAGGATAAAACGCAATTGAAGAATCATTCTTTTTCACCTTTGCATTTTTTAAATAGAGAGCTTAGTTGGTTAGAATTTAATGAAAGGGTTTTGGAAGAGGCCCAAGATGCAAATAATCCGCTTTTGGAGAGGTTGAAATTTCTTTCAATCATGGGTTCTAATTTGGACGAATTTTTTATGATTCGGGTAGCCTCCTTACAGGGTATTGTCGAAGCAAACTTTGTGAAAATTGACCCATCTGGGCTCACACCATTAGAACAAATTGAAAGAATATCAGTTAGGACCCATAAACAAGTCTTTGACATGTACAATTGTTACAATCGTTCCTTGAAAAAGTCACTGAAGAAAGAAAATATTCACTTTATTAAACTTAAGGATCTCAACAATACTCAACTCGATTTCATTCGAGATTATTATGATAATAATATTTTTCCGGTACTAACCCCCATGGTGGTCAATAAAAATCAACCCTTCCCTTTAATTTTAAATAAAACTTTAAACATTGCATTATTGTTAGAGGATATCACCAATTCCGATAACCTATTATTTGGAACGATACAAGTTCCTTCAGTATTAAATAGACTAGTTGAAGTCCCTGCTTTAGGATCCGAGAGATCCTTTATTTTATTGGAAGAAATTATTAAATTTAATCTTATGACCCTATTTGATAATCACAATGTCATTGCAACAGGCTGCTACCGTATTACAAGAGATGCCTTTCTCGATGTTGCTGAAGATGAATCGGAGGATCTTCTAACAGCAGTTCAGTTATCCCTAAAGCAAAGAAAATGGGGAAGTGCCATTCGCCTAGAAATTGAACATGGTATAAACCCCTTGCTTCTCAAAATGTTAGAAGAGGAATTGGAGATTTCTCCAGATGAGGAATATAAAATCAGTGGGCCGATTGATCTAACGTTCTTAATGAAATTAAGTGGACTAAAGGGCTATGATTCACTACGCTATGAACCCATCAAACCAAACGCCTACACGACTCTTTTAGACGAAGACGATATATTTGAATCAATTTCCAAGCAGGACATTTTACTCCATCATCCTTTTGATTCCTTTGATATGGTCGTTGATCTCGTTAAAGCAGCCGCCGAAGATCCTAATGTTCTGGCAATTAAACAAACTCTTTATAGAGTGAGCGGCAACTCCCCTATTGTCGAAGCCCTAGCTCAGGCTGCTGACAACGGAAAACAAGTTACCGTGCTATTAGAGTTAAAAGCACGTTTCGATGAACAAAATAATATTACTTGGGCCAAGAAACTCGAAACTGCAGGTTGCCATGTAATTTATGGACTTGTAGGCTTGAAAACTCATTGCAAAATATTATTAATTGTTCGTCGTGAGGATGGGTTAATAAAGAGATACGTCCATCTTGGCACAGGAAACTATAATGATGTTACTGCAAAATTATACACGGATTTAGGCTTATTGACAGCAAACCCTTATTTGGGCGCGGATGCCTCCGCTATCTTCAATACATTATCTGGTTGTTCTAGCCCATCTCATCTTTACAAAATGACGCTTGCCCCACTCAACCTTCGGAAAAAGTTTTTGGATTTAATACATAGAGAAACTGAATATGCAAAGTTAGGCAAACAAGCTAGAATAGTTGCCAAACTAAATTCCTTAGTCGATACAGAAATTATTGAGGCACTCTATAATGCCTCCTCTGCTGGAGTTGCGATCGATTTAATTGTTCGAGGCATATGCTGTCTTAGGCCTAAAGTGCCCTTAATTAGTGAGCGTATTACGGTTAGGAGCATCGTTGGAAGATTTTTAGAGCATAGTCGAATCTACTATTTTTATGGAGATGGTGAGGAACTAATTTTCCTTTCCAGTGCTGATTTAATGAAACGAAATTTAGATCGAAGGGTTGAACTTCTATTTCCTGTCGAGGATCCCATTGCTCGAGCAAAAGTAATGACTATCTTAGATTTAGCCTTAAAGGATACTATTAAATCCAGAGTTTTAAATCTCGAGGGTACCTATAGTAAAATGGATAAACGAGGGAAGGAAGCGATCGATAGCCAAGAAATTTTCCTTCGTCCACATTCGAGTGAAAAAGGCCCCGAAGAAGTGGTTCTTACTCAAACAGAATTCGTACCTATTATCCTATAAAGGAAATTAACTCTGGAACGTATAGAAATCGATATTGGATATTATGGCAAAGATAGAATTTTTTAAGCCTTGGAGCACGTCTCTAAGGCTTAAAATGGTTTAAATTGGAGTGCTGGAAAGATTGGCTATATACATATAGTACTTGTTAACTGGGTAATCTCTTTTTAGGATATATCAATGAAATATCAAACGCCTATTACTAAAGGTGGTATCTAATATGATCGAAACGAAGAAAACAATGTGGAATAAATATGTTCATCTTACACCTGGTAGAATTCGACTTAAAGTACCTGGCTTAAAAAGAAATGATTATTTGGCCGAGAAAATCCACAATGCTTTAGAGAATATTGAAGGAATAGATCAAGTAGGAACTAATCTTTTGACGGGTTCAGTGCTCGTACATTTTAATGAAAACATTGTCCAGGGCCTTAGTATCATAATTTGCGTCGATGCTCATAGGAAAAAATATAATTATCCAGTCCCATTACAGGACAAACTAAGTCCTATGATTACCCAGAGAAGTTATAAAATATTCCTCATTTCAACGGCGTTGATGCTTTTATTTACTAAACAGAAGATGCTCGGTCCTTCCCTTTTATCTAATTCTAAAACCCTTAAAAATACCGCTACAGTAATAGGTTTAATAATAGGTTATCCTATTTTCCTCTGGGGTTTAAAATACCCTCAACAAACGAGAAGTAGAAGTTACGATCTAGTGATAAACACTATAACTTTTACATTGCTACTATTACAGGAAAGCTTTACTGGTTTATTACTAATATTATTTGTTAATTACTCAAAGATCATTATGGCTTTGGATTTTACAAGGACAAATCAAATTATAGCAAGAATAGGTAAATTGCCTGAAAAAGTTTGGGTGATTATTGATGGAAGTGAAATATTAATACCGTTAGATAAACTAGAATGTGGTGATATTGTCTTAGTCCGAAACGCAGAAACAATCCCGGTTGACGGGAAAGTGGTTGATGGAGTGGCAGTTGTTGACGAATCCCAAATCAGTGGTTTATCAAAACCAATCAACAAAAGGTCTGGTTCTAGAGTACTTGCTGGTACGGAAATATTGGATGGATCTTTAAAAATATTGGTCGAGCAGACTGGTTTCCATACTCAACTAAGCAAACTAACAAGAAGCGCAGTTCATAGAAATAATCGTCCAGACGAGGCAATATTTAAGGACCGTATTGATCGTATGGTTTATTTCTCCCTTGTAGCGGCAGGGACCATTTATTTGCTGACCGGAAATCTAAATCGAAGTTTGGCTATATTACTGGCGGCATCACCTGCCGCAGCTGGTCTTGCTGTCCCGACTGCAAATGGAGTGGCTATTGGGAAAGCAGTTCAAAAAGGTATTTACGTTAAAAATGGAAATCATTTATGGGATGCCAGTCAAGTTGACACTATGGTTTTAGATAAAATACCATCTCTAACACAAATGGAATCATCTATTCAAGAGATTGTTATTATTAATAAAGAATATAGCAAGAGTGATATTTTGAGGATTGCCTCAGTGGGTGAAGGGGATGAAGGTAATCCGCTAGTTGAAGCAATACGTGAAAGAGGCTATCAGATGAATTTTGGGCCTGAAGTGTCCGGAAATGAAACTGAATTCATCCCAAAACTAGGGATCCGGGCAAAAATGAAAGGGAAGAGAATATTATTAGGTACTAAATCCTTAATGTTAGAAGAAGAAGTGAAAATTAAGAAAGTGGAAAGTAAAGTTCTTCGGTTCCGGCACCTGGGACTAAATCCAATATATCTTGCGGTTGAAGGTAGATTATGTGGGCTCTTTGGTGTGCGAGAAACTATAAAGCCAGAAGTAAGGAAAGCCATAGAACAGCTTAGAACACTCGGAATACGGCGAATTATACTTTTGACGAGAGATGAATTGGAAGCGGCAGAGATAGTGGCTAATCAATTAGGTATCACTGAATTTTATAGTGGAATGGGACCAAACCAAAAAGCCGAATTTATTAAAACCCTAAATATGCAAGGCTATAAGGTAGCCATGCTAGGAGATGGGATTGACGATGCATTAGCTATGTCTGAAGCGAAAATCGGGATTGCTTGGGGTAAAAAGGGAGCGGATTCTGCGGCTAAAGTTGCGGGGATTGTCATAACTGCTCAAAATCCTCAAGTACTTGTGGATACAATGCTTTTAGCCCAAAAAACCAAAGAAGTTGCGAAACAGAATATGAATTTTGCTATTGGCTTAAACGTTATAGGGTTGGGTCTTGGGGCTGGTGGTTTGATTAACAATGTCAGTGCAGCGTTTCTAGGACAAATGGGAACAATAGTTACAGTCTTCAATACTTATTACCAAAAGTGGTTTTAACAGTAATAACAGTAAAAGGAGGATCCAGTTTGCGTGGATCCTCCTTTTGGAATCTTTCCTTTAGATTTTTGACCTTTATTACTACTACCAACTAGCCGTATTTGATTTACTCAGGATCCTCTGATTTCATATCTTGGGGCATTCCACTTCCAACGGAAGCTCCTGTCACACTACCTAAACCTCCACCAATTGCTGCGCCTGCCGGTCCTGCCATTCCCCCGATTGAAGCTCCGATAGCCCCACCAGCTCCAGCACCAATAATAGTTCCGCTATCCAGATTTGACAAACCTTTTTGGGCTTTCGCTTGAGCTACTACGTCTTCCCATCCTTCTTTAGCATTAGAGACTAAGGCCGCTCCACCTTCTGTAATTGAAACAACTCCTTTGGCAGTTGCCACTGCCACACCGCGTAAAACATTTTTCATAGTTGGTGCCAAAACAACGACTGCTGTACCAGCGAGAACTAAACCAAAAAATGAAGATTCTCCTAATATCTCTGGTATTCCTTTGAACAAAGGATTCAACTCCTTTCACATTAATATAGGTAGTTTGGTACTTCTAATGTATTATTTGTCATTGCTTTAAAAAAAATACAAAACATTTCCTTATCGTTTGGCTTTGTTAATGGAAAATGACTGAGCACTAATAATAACTTAAATTTAACAGAACTTAATGAATTCTTAACCTGAGAATAATACCTTCTTTACAGTCATGCCGTACAATTATCTCAAGAACAAAGGAGAGGTGTGGGCTTGGATATGTATGAGAGGATTATTGGTCAAACACTTGGTAAGATGACAAAGTTGTTGCTTGCTTCAGCGGGCCCCTTGCAATATTTTCTCGACTCTCCAGGCGTAACACACGTTCATTGTCTGGAACAGGCCTATCTTGCTTTAAAGTACGACGGAAAAGGGGATGTAGCTTCATTATTCAGGGCTCATCACTCTACGCTAACAAAAGGTTTATACTGGGCTGACCGAGGTTGGAAAAACGTCAATCATTTTTACAGCCACCCCGAGAAGCAAGGAATCATTGACTGGCCAGGCGCGACGGCTGAGTGCCAGTATTATTTCAACAAGGCTTTCACTTTTTTTCCAAATAACGTCGACAAAGGTATGTTTTTTTTAGGAGCGGCGCTGCACCTTGTTCAAGACATGTGTGTACCACACCATTCATTGGGAATTCTCTTCGATGGTCACAAAGAGTTTGAAGCCTGGGCAACTCAAAACTGGGGTAAATTTCCTGTAACAAATGGCATGTATTTGCCATTTTCTCACCCGGCCCAATGGATTGATCATAATGCTAGCATTTCTGGCCCGCTATATCCTTTGGTATCACAGAACGAAGGGTGTTCTGAAGAAAGCTATACACAGGCGTCAAAAATATTGATCCCTCTGACGATTGCCACTTCAGCGGGTTTTTTGAATTTTGCTCGTAACCGATTAGCCCGTTAAAAAGTTGTGGAGGATATGCTTGGAATTGACAGTGAACTCGCTTACGCTAAAGCTGAACATCGGGGCTTTGAGGGGATTTTACCCCTTTATAGAAGTGGGAGTCTCGGAATTGATGGATTTAAATAATCAACAATACATTGATTAATATTAAGATCCAAAATAGGAGTAGGGAATAACCCCTGCTCCTATTTTGCACGATCGAATTTAGCACAAGGGAAAGCATTCCTGTGCAAATAGTCTGATGATGATTGTGATTAATTCTTATCGGTCTTTTTTTTATTATAGCCTCGTTCCCCATATGGTTGAAGCTGATTTAACCATTTAATTTTAAGCTTTTTTAAGGTGTCTTTAATATCAAAATCACCTTCTTCTGGTGTTTCCAGGATTTCTAATACTTCAATGACAAAGGCATCGCCGCCAAATTCTTTCCACTCTAATTGGAGTTGTTTATTTTGGTGCGTTCCCATATCCAATGTAAATCGTTTCCCATTGATCGTCTTGAGGTTTGGCGTGCTTTCAATAAATAGTTTTTCGTTTTTGGTATTTCTGGTCTGATAGATTCCAGCCTCAAATTTAGTATCTTTATATAATTGTCTTAATTCATCCTTACGATTCATAGTTACCCCCTCCTTGTTCACAGAATCCTTTATGAGCCAATATTCGCTTCCATCCGGTGTGCGATCAAGAAAACCATATTCGACTAGATACCTTCTCAGCGTAACAAAATCGCTATAAACAACTTCCAAGATCTGATTGATTTCTTTCTCATTATAGGTCCGTTCACTTTCAAACCGCTTTGCAATTTCGCGCAGAATAATCAGCTTATGCTTTTCCTTTACCGAGAAGGTCTTTAAAGGTCCCTCTGGACCTTCGGGAAAAAGCTTCTTCAATAGTTTTTCATTTTCGTCCAAGGGAACATGATAATGGTCGTCCACTATCCTCGCTGATTTAGGAGGGCTCAAAAAGGGCAGTGCCTGTTTGTTCTGTTCTTTTAAGAGTTCCATCATCACCAAATACACCTTCGACTGACGTTCCTTCTCTTTTAAGGAAAATCGGTGATTGCGAATTGTAGAAGTGCTGCCAATACTCATTGCTTCTTTTACTTCTGCATCGCTTTTTCCCTGGTAAAAGAGTCGCAGGAGATTGTTTTGATGTTCAGTGAGCCCAGTAAGCTTTTTATCGAGGCCGTTAAGGTATTCAAATACGGATTGATGGACCTGCTTGATATGAATATGCATATAGCGACCAGCGTCATACAGAACACCTTCCACGGGATAGATAATTCCTTTCTCTATTTTTTTGCCACAGAGCAAGCACACATAATGAGCCTCTTCTTGAAGATAGCCACGTTTGAGGTCCTCAAAGGATGTATCCCAAAAAAAATCCGAAACATTCATTCGATAAACACATCCTTAATTAATTTAATATTTCATAGACATTATAATATATTATCTATTAAATATCAAATTTTCATACAAGGCGTGAAGTGAAAATCCACTATTCTTTTGGTAAGACACAAGCACATTACTGAATAAAGTATTATAATGAGTGTTTGGTACAGCTATTTATTTCTACAGTTGAGTATTAGTAAGGAGGAACATACATTGGTTGTTATTAAAACTGAAAAACAAATTGGGCTCATGCGCGAAGCTGCTAAGATATTAACCGCCTGTCATCGGGAACTCCGAACGGTGATTCGTCCAGGTATAACGACCTTGGAAATTGATAAATTCGCAGAGGATTTCATTCGGTCGCACGGGGCGAAAGCCGAGCAAAAGGGGTACAAAGGTTATGGCTTCGCCACTTGTGCTTCAATTAACGATGAAATCTGTCATGGGTTCCCGACAAGTACCCCTCTTAACGAAGGGGATATTGTGGGAATTGATATGGTTGTAAATCTCAATGGGTGGCTTGCTGATTCAGCTTGGACATACCCTGTTGGTCAGATCTCAGAGCAGGCAGAACGGTTACTGAGAGTTACTAAGGAATGTCTCTACATTGGCATAGAGAAGTCGATCATCGGTAATCGAATTGGAGACATTTCTCACGCCATCCAAAGTCATGCTGAATCTGAGGGATTCTCCGTAGTCCGGGAATTCACGGGGCACGGAATAGGACAAATTATGCACGAGGACTTGCAAGTTCCCCATTATGGTCGCCCCAATAGGGGGGAGAGACTTAGTGAAGGTATGGTATTTACAATTGAACCCATGATCAACATAGGCTTACATCGTCTCAAAATTGACCCCAATAAGTGGACAGCTAGAACTGTAGATGGTAGTCTTTCAGCTCAATACGAGCATACAATCGCGATCACCAAAAATAGTCCTCTTATTTTAACTGAGCAGGATTGAAAGGGGTACTTTCATGAGCTTTATCAAGGAGTTTAAGGAGTTCGCGACCAGAGGTAATGTGATGGATCTGGCTGTAGGGATTATTATTGGGAGCGCTTTTGGAAAAATTGTATCTTCGATTGTGGCCGATATAATTATGCCGCCGATTGGTCTTATCGTGGGAGGCGTTAAATTTACCGATCTTAAGTTGTGGCTTAAAGACGCCGTAGTAGACAGTTCGGGAAAGATGGTTACAGAGGCCGTCACCTTAAATGTGGGCAACTTTATTCAGACGGTCTTTGACTTTTTAATAATAGTGTGTGCTATTTTCTTAATCGTGAAAGTAATGAATAAGTTAAATAGAAAAAAAGATATCGAACCGCCTGCTCCACCAAAACCCAGTGAGGAAGTCCAACTGCTTAGGGAAATCAGAGATCTTCTTAAGAAAAAGTAAAACCCTGATATAATCAAGAACGTAGAGATATAGGTAAGATCGAATTGAAATTATTAGCCAGATCATTTGGATGGTCTGGCTTTTTTTTATGGCTATCTTTATTATTTTCGGAGGAAATGAATAAGGAAGTATAATTTAACAGTGAATTAATATTCACTTCATTAGAAGTTTACAATTATCTATTATTATATAGAAGGATATATTAGCAAAAGGTTCGAGATTATTTGACGCATTTTGATTATGAGAAGGGGTTTTCGAATGTTAACGACGATAGATATGAGTCACCAAAGGCTACATCATTTTCTTAGTGATGAGAATACAATCCGGGTATTGTATCTTGATAAATCTCATGAAGTGGAATTTCGCTACGGCTACCAAACCTGCCGCCAAATCCTGACCGAAATTGACAACGAAATCAATCTTACTCTTAGAAAACACCGCAACCGCTTCCTCTTCTCTGAATCGGAAAGCAGGGGTGGGGATGATTTCGTTGTTTATTTTGTTCCTCTAAAAAACACACATTGGGAAATGAAGGATGTCAATGTCATTGAACAATGAGGAGTGGTTTAAATGAAGTGGAATCTTAAGGGGAATATTATTCCCGAATTTAAACTCAACTCAAAGTTGCATCGTAAATTGAATTTGAAGTGGTTCTACAACTGGAAAACGTTCTACAAAATTAATGCCTTAGTCCTTGTCATGGTCGGATTCATGCTCGGTTTGAGTTATATGGGTTATTACTATTATCAGCAAGCCAAAGTAGCCATGAACGATATCTATTCAAGTTCTCTAATTTCGATAAAACTAATCAATGAGGCCAATGCCAATGTTCGAATGATCCGTAGTGTCAATATAGAGCTTTTCTTGGACACGGTTGATACTTCCAAGAAACAAAACCTACTCATTCAGACTACCGTACTAAAGGGCTTGATCAAGGAATCCTTGGACAACTATACCCCTCTTGCCAAAGAACCCTTTGAAGTTGCAAAACTGGCGAACGTGAGCAACGCACTGCAAAAATACAATGACGAATGGCAGAAGGTAGTTTCCTTAATGGATAGTGGTGACAAGGAGGGGGCCTATATCTACTTTTCCAATAACGCTGCCAAAGACTTGGATCAAATCAACAACCTCCTTCCAGAACTCGTGGACTTTAGCACTCAGAAAGCGAGAAGTACCATTGCACGCGAGAATCTTAATTTCTCCCGTGCGGAAAAATTGCTGTTCGGATTCCCGCTTACTGCCGCAGTTCTGGCAGTTATCATTGGGGCACTGGTGGCCCGATCTATTGCCAAACCTTTACAAATCATGTTGGCTAGTGTACAAGAACTCGCCGCCGGAAATCTTAGGGTGACTAAGATTAATACAAAATCCAAAGACGAAGCTGGACAACTAGCGCAGGCTTTTAATCAAATGACAGATAGCCTGTCCGATCTGGTAAGGCGAGTCTCAGAATCTTCTGAGGAAGTAGCGGCTTCATCTCACCAGCTCTTAACTATTTCGGAACAAAGTACGCAGGCCTCTGCCTTCATAGCGCTGTCCATTGCCGAGGTAGCAGGTGGTACGGAAGCACAAGCTGGTGAAATCAGCAAAACCGTGTCGGCTATAGAACAAATAAACGTTAACATTCAAATGGTAGCAGAGGCGGGTCATCATGTTATCGACCTCACAACCAAAACAGCTATAACTACCAAAAATGGGCAACAGGATCTCACACAAGCCATCGAGCAAATGTCCAATATCCGGAGAGGTACTCATGTTGTTAAAGATTCAATCACCCTACTGGCTGATAGTTCTGAACAAATAGCAGATATTGCCCGTTTAATAGCCGGTATCACGGAACAAACAAATCTTTTGGCCTTAAACGCTGCTATTGAGGCTGCCCGGGCCGGCAAGCACGGGCTTGGCTTCTCTGTGGTGGCTGGAGAGGTTCGTAAGCTGGCTGAAAAAGCTAAAGTAGCGACTGGACAAATTACTTCTTTGGTGGTGGTCAACAGGGATAACATCAATCACGCTATCACTGCTATAGATGAAGAAGAGATTTATGTTAACGATGGAATTGAGATGGTAAATACTGCAGGTTTCGGTCTAAGTCATATTTTGACTATGGTTAATGAAGTCACAGCACAAGTAAGTGGAATCGTCTCTTCCATAGATCAAATGGCCAACGGCAGCCAGCAAATCGTCTCTGGGGTTCAGCATATTGCAACTGTCGGCCAGGATTCGGCCCTCCAGGCGGCCAATGTATCCGCGGCAGTTGAGGAATACACAGCTTCTATTGAAGATATTAACTTGTCTTGTCAGGGTCTGACAGACTTGGCTAAGAATTTACAAACTGGGGTTAGCACTTTTAGGATCTAAGAGTGCTAACCCCAGATGAGTCATGTTTATTTAAAAAAAGGGGCAACATTATGGATATAAATCTCATAAATCCACTGATCGTTTCTTTTATAGAAATTATTCCTCAACTCGGTTTTCAATCGGTAGAAAGACGAGGTATTTCACTAATCGGATCAACGTTAGACTATGATGGGGTGCTTGTACATGTTTCTCTGGTGGGTGTGTTAAAAGGTACAATTTTGATTGGAATGAGTTTGGATTCCGCTAAACATATCGCTTCGAAAATGATGATGGGTATGACTGTGGCAGAGTTTGATTCAATGGCGCAGAGCGCGCTCTCTGAAATGGGGAACATGATTTGTGCTCATGCATGTACCCTGCTTAGTAAGGTGGGGATAACCGGACTTGATATTTCGCCTCCACTCTTGTTGATGGGTCGTGACGGACAGGCAACTTTACCTGTACCTCAGACAATAGCGGTTCATTTTTCAGTAGACAATATTGAAGTTAATCTCTATGTGGCTTTACTGCGAGTAAATAATTAAAATCATTCTACGACTACTATTTTTAGATATGTATAATATCTTTTTATTAAAATAGATCGGAGAGGTAAAGCATGAGCCAGGATGACAACAAAAACACAGGAGTCGATTTGGAGGAGTTTTTAGATTTTTATCTATTGGATTCTAAGGAACAAATCGATAGGCTCGGAGTAGGACTCTTACAACTGGAGAAAGAGGGGGAAAATACCGGACTGATTAACGATCTTTTCCGCTCAGCTCATAGTTTGAAGGGAGCCTCGGGGACAATGGGGTTAACGCCGATTGTTGCGATGACTCATGCGGCTGAGGACTTATTGGATCGGTTGCGTCAGGGATGTGTTAGTCACCCGCAAATGATCGATTGGAATCTCGCACATCTTATTAAGAAGCTCGACACTGATCGGATATTATGAATCCTTTAGAACGAAAGCATTGACTGAGATGGAGGAGGGAATCTGAATGAGTTCCGCTATTATGATCGTTGATGATGCCGCATTTATGCGTATGATGTTAAAGGATATCTTGACTAAGAATGGCTTTACTGTGGTCGGTGAAGCTGAAAACGGGGTTGCGGCTCTGAAAAAGTATATGGAATTGCAACCGGATTTGACGATTATGGATATCACCATGCCTGAAATGGATAGTCTTCAAGCGGTCAAAGAAATTCGCAAGCGGGATTCGAAAGCTCGTATAATTAGGTGTAGTGCCATGGGTCAACAATCGATGGTTATTGAAGCGATTCAGTCTGGGGCTAAAGATTTTGTGGTTAAGGCTTTCCAAGCGGAGCGAGTGTGTGAGGCTGTGGCAAAGGCGTTGAAATAATAGGCAGGACTCAGTTGGATGAAACATGACAATGAAATGGTTTGGGAAATCGAAATACGAGAAGGTTTAAAATTTTAAACTAAAAAGGATGTGCAGAACGCTGAAAAAGAGTAAAAGACTACTATTTTCAAAATTCACCGAAAGAGTTGATGCCAAGCACAAGGGATTATTTAATATTTCTAGTGTTCGCGGTAAGACATTACTTACTATTTTACCCTTAATAATACTGACACTAGTGGTTATGACGGCAATTAGCTATAAATATTCAGAATCACTTCTTAATAATGAGATCCAAAATAAGATGACGGCTAAGTTAGGGGGAACAATAAGTGATATAGAAAGACAACTCTCAGAACATAGTACTTTAGTACAAGGCCTGGTCAGTACTGCAGAATCCGCAGGCACTAGTTTAGATACAGATCAGTATACTAGCTTACTGGAGAAAACAGTAGCAGCAAGTAAGGTGACGTTTGGAGCTGGCGTGTGGTATGAACCTTTTACCTATAAGAATGACATAAAATATTTCGGGCCATATGCCTACAAGGATAAAGATAAGGTAGTCTTTACAGAGGAATATGATACCGAAAAATATGACTACCCTAGTCAGGATTGGTATAAGCTTGGCAAGAATTCAAAACAGAAAATTGCTTGGACAGATCCATATTATGATGACGCAACAAAGGTTACTATGATAACGACGAGTGCTCCATTTTATGATGAGCAAGGGAATTTCAAGGGCATAGTTACAGGGGACCTTGATTTTGTTACATTGCAGAAGTTGATTAGTAATATTTATTTAAACATTAAGGCTAATGTATACCTTTTGAATAAAGAGGGGCAATATCTGGCTAATTCAGACCAAACCAAAGTAATGAAAGGCAAAATTACTGAAGACCCTAATAAGAGCTTGAGTGTGGCAGCAAAGACTATGTTAATTGGTAAAGAAGGAATGTTTACTTACTCCAGCGGAGGAGCAAGACGGGTTTATTATGCACCCGTGCAGGGATTCGGCTGGACACTGGCTATTGACGTTTCGGAGACCGATCTATACGCTCCTTTGAATGCGTTATTGTACCGAATGCTCATGATTTTTGTTTTGGCAATCATGGTCATAGGGGCGGTACTGCTTCTATATAGTCGATATATTGTTAAAAATATTAAAGTGGTCAATCAGTTCGCGGCAGCTATTGTTCAAGGTGATCTTAGCAATAGTATTGTGGTTCGATCTAAAGATGAGTTTGGTCAGATGACGGAGAGTCTTAACACGATGATAGGAAATTTTAAAGGGATTATTGAGGGGATCGTAAACAGCTCACAGCAGTTAGCCGCCTCGGCAGAAGAGTTGACCGCCAGCGCTGACGAGGGCAGTAAGACCACAGAACAAATTGTATGTTCCATTCAGGAAGTATCTGAAGGGATTAATCAAGAACTCCTAGGTGTTGAAGCTACGGCACAATCGGCCCAATTAGTTTCTGTACATATGCAAACGATCACTCATGATATCCAAATGATTACGGCAGGATCATTCACAACATCAGAAAAGGCGGCTACTGGGAATAGTGTGGTTAGAAAAGCCGTCGACGAAATGCAAGCAATTAGTAGTAAGGTCACAGAGGCTGCAGATGTTGTGAATAGCCTGGGGATAAAATCCGGGGAAATCGGTGAAATAGTAGCCCTAATAACCAACATTGCTGCTCAAACGAATCTCCTTGCTCTAAATGCAGCGATAGAAGCGGCAAGGGCAGGTGAGCAAGGAAGAGGGTTCGCAGTTGTTGCAGACGAAGTGCGAAAACTGGCTGAACAGTCTAGTGATGCAGCTGGAAAAATTAGTGGCTTGGTTAACGAGATTCAAAAGGAAACCACGAAGGCAGTTAAGACGATGAATGATGGAACCGCTGCGGTCCAAGTCGGGATTAGCATGGTTAATTCGGCTGGTGAAGCATTCCAAGATATTTTGCAAGGCGTCAACGACTTTTCACAACAAGCTCAGGCTGTAGCTGACGTCATTGAGAAGGTTGGGGCAAGTACTGAAACGATCGTTTCCTCAATCATGGCGGTTGCTAATATCCCTAAAAAAATTGCAGGCAGTCTGGAAAATGTGGTGGCGGGGACTGAGGAACAAAGTGCTTCTATGGAGGAAATTCGAATGGCGGCAAGCTCTCTTGCTCAAACGGCAACAGACTTTCAGGGTAGTGTTACAATGTTCAAACTATGAGCAATCTATGATCGGTAGGTTTATGGAATTACATTGCTAACGAAGACAACTGTATCAAGTGAATTGCTGAAAAGTAGGGAGGAAGGACGGACAGGTATGGCTATAGTCATTGTGGATGACACAATTTTCAGTTTAGAGGTGCTAAAAGCTTTTCTTGTGTCTGCGGGTTATTTAGACATTATCACCGTTCAGTCGGCAACGGAGCTTTATCAGCTAGTGGATGGTTATTTAGAACCAGGGAAAGTCGAAATTGATTTGATTTTAATGGATATCGTAATGCCGGAGATTGATGGGATCGAGGCATGTAGGAATGTTAAGAAGAGAGAATGGTTGGTGGATGTACCAGTGATAATGGTGACCGCTACAACGGAAACAGATGGTCTTCAGCTGGCTTTTTCCGCAGGTGCTATGGACTACATTAAGAAACCGCTCGATAGGGTGGAGTTGTTAGCACGGGTGCGTTCAGCGTTGAGATTGAAAAATGAGACGTTTCGACGAAAAACCCGGGAAATAGAATTGCTTGAGGTCACGCGCCAATTGAAAGCGGCTAATGAGAGGTTGGAGAATCTTTCTTTTTTAGATGGGTTGACAGGGATCGCTAACCGTCGGCGCTTTGATCAGGGATTGCTTCAAGAGAGTAGGCGGGCCCAGCGGGAAAATAGTCCTCTTTCTTTGATTATACTCGATATTGACTATTTTAAAGCATTTAATGATACATACGGTCACCTGAAAGGTGATGACTGTCTAAAAAGAGTCGCGTCAACTCTTAGACAGACTTTGAAACGTCCCGGGGATTTTCCGGCACGTTATGGAGGGGAAGAGTTTGCAGTAGTCTTGCCAAACACCGACGATATAGGAACTGCCATTATTGCTGAGGAATTAAGGGCCGGTATAGAGGGAGCTAACATTGCGCATATCAATTCCATCTGCGCGGATCATGTCACAATGAGCCTTGGGGTCGTAACCAGATTCCCGGGACAAGCTGACACGCCGGATGATTTGATTTTGGCTGCTGACAGGGCTCTTTACCGTTCAAAACATGGAGGTCGTAATCAGGTTAATGTGGAATGGTTAGTTAAGAGATAAAGGAGTTTTTAGAAAATGAAACAAGAAATACTCTTGGAAAGTGGTAATAATGAACTGGAAATTGTAATTTTCAAAGCAGGAGATAGTCTGTTAGGTATTAATGTTGCCAAGGTAGAATGTATTCTTACATACCAACCTATTACTGAAATTCCAAATTCCCATAATCATGTCAAGGGAGTCATTAACTATAGGGGGAGAGTCATACCGGTATTAGATTTAATTAAAACCCTCAAGCAAGATTGCCCAACAACGTCGAAGGAGAGACTATTAATTTTAATCGATATTAATAACAGTAATTTTGCAGTTGAGGTAAGTTTTGTTAGTAGTATAAGAAGACTTTCTAGGAAAGAAATAGAGACACCGTCCTCGATCCTTCTGAGCCAAAACGAAACGCCGACAACAGGGATCGTCAGAGGAAATCACGATGAAATTATTTTAATGCTTGATTTTGAGAAAATATTGGCTGATATAGATCCTTCCTTGGCCTTAAAAGAATCTAAGGCGATAAAAGGACTGGAAGGAAAAAAACTTGTGGTGGCAGAGGACTCGACCTTCTTATTAAAAGTCGTGAATGAATCCCTGTTAAAAGCTGGGGCGACCGTAGAAAAATTTGGCACTGGTCAAGATGCGCTCGACTATCTACTGCACAATTCGGTCAATGAAATACATTGTGTTATTACTGATATTGAAATGCCTATAATGGATGGTCTAACCCTGACAAAACAAATTAAAAGTAATCCAAAATTAAAACAGATACCCGTTATTTTATTTTCTTCTATAGCGAATGAAGCGTTAAAACATCAAGGTTTAAGTGTCGGAGCCGATGCACAAATCACCAAGCCTGAAATTGACAAGCTGGTGGAATTAGTGGTAAATATTCGATAAAATGCCCGGCTCTCAATTTTGCAGTGGCACCAACATTTTTTCTAAGTCATTGATACTGACAGGTTTTGAATGATAAAATCCTTGCAAGTAATCACAATGATTCTTTATTAGATATTCATTGTGCTCCTGTGTTTCAACCCCTTCTGCCACTACTTCCATATTAAGCTTGTGTGCCAATGAAATTATTGTGCCAATGATAGCTCTATCATTGCTAGTTTCAGACATTTCACTAAGAAAGGACCTATCGATTTTAAGAGTATCAATTGGAAGCTGTCTCAAATAGTTAAGTGATGAGAATCCTGTTCCAAAATCATCTAGAGAGATCTTTATTCCTAATTCTTTTAATTGGCCTAGCTTTTCTAACACCTCGTCAAAACCTTCAATTAATACACTTTCTGTGATCTCTAACTCAAGATATTTAGGTTCAAGCCCTGTTTCATTTAAAATTTCTAAAACTTTCTTCACAAAATTCCTTCGTTTTAATTGCACAGACGATATATTGACAGCTATGGTAATGGCATTTAAACCTTTTTTTTGAATTTCCTTATTAAGAAGGCAGGACTGTCGTAATATCCAATCACCAAATTTTACTATCTGTGTATTCTCTTCAAGAATGGGTATAAATCTAGCAGGTGATATAAGTCCATATCTAGGATTTTTCCATCTCATTAATGCTTCAGCTCCTCTGATTGTTCCGTTCAGTCCATCAATCTGAGGTTGAAATTCAATATACATTTCATTATTACTTAGGGCACTTCTTAAGTGCAGTTCAAGTTCTACTCTGTCCAGTATCTCGTCCATCATCCTGCTATTAAAAAACTGAAAATTATTTTTACCTGCGGCCTTTGCCTTATACATAGCTATATCTGAGTTCTTTAGAAGTTCCTCTACTGATAGTCCATCTTCAGGATAAAGGGATATTCCTATGGAAGCACTTAAATTGTATTTTGATCCATTTATTGTACACGGTTGCTCTATAGCGGACAATATTTTCGCTACAATATCATTTGCGTCTTTTAGAGAAATAATGTTTTCTAACAAAATAGTAAATTCATCACCGCCCATTCTAGTTACTATGTTAGGTTCAATGATAATGTTCTTTAACGTTTCAGATACTTTTTTGAGAACCAAATCACCTACATTATGACCTTTTGTATCATTAATTCTTTTGAAATTATCTAAATCCAAGTACATAATAACAAGTGATTTCCCATTGCTCTTAGCTTGATTAATTGCTGAAGTTACTCCTTCACAGAATAAAATACGATTAGGCAAACCAGTTAAGGTATCATAGTAAGCAAGTTGCTTTATCTTTTCTTCATTTTTCAAAATTTCCGTGATATCATGATTTGTACCTGTAATTCCGACAACTTGATTATTCATATTTCTAATCGACATCAGTGAAACATTATAAATTATCTTCTCACCATTTATTTTTATATATTCAAAATTTGAATACTTATGTTCACCGGTTTTAATGATTTGTTCTAGCATTTCCTTTAATTTATTATATACATTAATATCTTTGATAAAGATTGACATATCATTACCAAGAATTTCATTCTTTTTTAATCCAGTTGTTTTTTCAAAAGCTTTATTAGCGGATACAAATTTTCCCTTAGTATCCAATCTATATATAAGATCCTTTGAGTTTTCAACAAGCACTCTATATTTTTCTTCGCTATGACTAAGTTCCTCTCTGCTGATTGCAATTTCTTCATATTGAGCCTCGAAATTCTCCCTCATTGTGTTAAGGTTTTCTGTCATCTGACCGAACTCATCTTTAGATCGAACCTCAATACTTTGGCTCAGATCACCTTGTACGATGGCCAATGCAAACTGGTTAACCATTTTAATATTCAGAACAATATAGCGACTATAGAATAAAAGTGCTGTACTAGCCACAATAATTGCTATTGCGAATATAGTGAACATCCTATATAACAAATCATTTAATGGGGCTAATAAATCAGCCTCTGAAACATCAATAGCAAGTGTCCAGCCGAATCCTGGAACGGGTGCATAATACACCCGTCTCGCCTCTTTTCGGAAGTATGTAAACGCTCCTTCTTTACCGCTGAACATAGTTTTCGCTGCATCGCTCAAGCTTTTGTTAGCGTCTTCCGTAATTTTGCCTTGCATTACTTTATTTTTCTCCGGACTCGCGAGGTACTGACCTTCTTTATTCAAAAGGTAGACGTCTGCCTTTATGTTTAAATGTAGTTCGCTAATTAATTTCTGCAGGGTACCGAGATTGAGGTTCCCTGATACTACACCCATAAAATTTCCTTGATTATCATGCAACGGTACGACGGCAGTGAGCATTGCAACCTGAGTTACTTCATCATAGTATGGATCTGTCCAAACTAGTTTCTCATTTGAATTCTTTCCAGTTTTATACCAATTCTGGTCTAGGTAGTTAAATCTCTCATGACTATATTCATCTGTATTGATTACCCTACCGTTATCCTTATATACATAGGGGCCAAAGCACTTAATGTCTTTATTGTAGGCGTATGTCTCATAAAACACTCCCGCGCCAAAGGTCACGTTACTGGATGCGACTGTTTTATTAAGTAAACTATTATACTGCTCTTGGCTTAGGTCATTACTACCCGTATTGTCCACGGCACTGGCAATGCCTTTAACTAAAGTGCCATTATCGGTTAATTGTTTCTCTATATCCATGATAGTTCCCTGTAATTTAGCACTCATTTTATTCTGGATCTCATTAATAAGTAATGATTGTGAATATATGTAACTAATTACGGACATGACCAATAAGGTTAAGACTATTATGGGCAAAATTGTGAGCATCGTTTTGGCCCGAACACTTGAAATATTAAATAGTTTCCTGAACATAATCATCATCTCCATCTAGCTAATAATGAGACGCCGAAACAACCATACCCATTCGTTACGATGGGTATGATTACCTTTGACGCCCTAATTTCAATCTCATTCTTTCCGTTATTCAACTTCTGAAAGTTTCTTATTTGCTCAGATCTCTGATGGGCTGATACCAAGCATCATCTATGGTGAGAAAATGTTGCGGCGCATAGAATAATCCCTTAGTTTTAGAATCCTTAGGTATGAAAATACTTTGATTCTTTGTAGTTGCATCGGATGTAAATGCATTAGTGATGGCTTCGAGCGTTTTCTGGCTTAAGGCACCCGTATTAATAGCGATGGGTCCGTTCATAACTGGGATTGATTTAATGACCACGTACTGAGCACCTGCCAGTTTGGTGAATGGATCTTCTGCGTCCTTTTTAACAGTGTAGACTGCTCCAGGATAGTTATCTTTTCCCAATGAAAGTTCTACATCGCTAGCCACATCGACATTATTGACTGCTGCGATGTCTGCCTTATCCGTTAGCAAATTGACTAAAGAAAGCTGGTGAGAACCCCCAAAAATTACTTGACTGAAAAATTTGCCGCTGTCCCCTTGTAACAGATCGTCTGAATTCAGATTCTTCCATTTGTCTTGTTTTGAAAAATGGGAAATAATTTCTGCTGAGGGCACTATAAATCCAGATGTTGAACTAGTTGAAACGAAAGACATCTTTTTACCTGCTATGTTATCAAGGGCAAAGCCTGTGCCTAATTTGTATTGATCTTCGTTGCCTTTCTTAACGAGCATCCGACTGTAATACATGGCATCCACCAAGGTTCCTGATGCACCACTGTTCACCACCAGGGGAACAACCTTATTGTTCTTACCGTGAGCCTCAACATAAGATTGTCCTCCTAGAAGGGCTAACTGGGCCTTGCCACTTGCTAGGTCTTCGACAGCAATAGTATAATCCGTAGTCAAATTATCTTCCACTTTTTTGCCTGTGGCCTTTTCAATAACCGTGTCGATTGCTAACCTGGTCTCCCTACACTCATCTACCGCACTGTTAGGCAGCCAAGCTACTGTGATCGCACTAGGGTCTTTGACCTCTGCATAGGTATTCGACGACGAAGAAGTTGCAGATCCGCACCCTATTAAAAAAGAGGACATGAGAATTGCTAATAAAGCAAATGCCTTAGTTGTTTTCACTTTTTATTCTCCTCTCAACTTTTAAAGATTTATCTTACATTGAATTGAATCACATTTGTCGAGGTTATTTCGGGTCTGCAGACATTTTTCTTTTGAAATATATATTCTCTTTTGTTTCCTTTATTTCCTTTTAAATTGACAGGATTATGCAAAAATAACGTAAATTTAACACACAATTAACAAAAAGTCGGACCGTCTAATATACGATCTGACAATTTATAATCATCTTCAATTAGTACAACCTATTGGAATCTTGATTCGTTCAATAATGTTTTTTTAGGACAAATTTGGAGTGGATATCGCCCTTTTCAACGAAGAAGAAGGTAATAAAATCATCCGACGATTTGGCTATAAAGATTTCAAAACCCGTTTATTCTGAGAAATATTTTGTGGTCTTAGTGTATCCTAACCTAATTAAAGGAGCTTCACGTAATGTGAAGCTCCTTAGTTTTATGTCATTCTAAATAACCACTCTTTCGACCATAAAAAAGGGAAAGGGGTTTCGCGTGTGTCATAGGTTCGGAGCCTCAGATGGGGCCATCGATTCCAAGGACCACTGGCGGATGTTTGTATGTTGGGACCGCTGCCGCAAATTTGATTCCGGTAGTTGCCTCGAACAGTTAAAATACGCTGAAAAGATCCATTCCTCTGCGCTACTACATCTCCCCAACCCCCCTTTGCACTAGAGGCTAATGCTGCTCCACCTTCAGATCGTTTTTGTAACGGTCTAGGTTTTTAGTTCCTTGAACCATTTTCACGATTATTGGAGGAAGTGTTTCAAAATGTTTGAGGGGTGGCAGCACTTTAGCCTAAATTTAGTTTAACTTTACCAGCGCTAAAATTATTAATAATGCACCCGGTAAATATTTCGTTTTTTCTAAAATGCTTTCCGTTATCCTACCTGTTAAAGCATATCCTAAATTGATAATCATCACCTGGGTGAGTGCGACAATGAAAATAATAGACAAGTGTAATCCGGATAAACTTGCCCCTATTCCGGCTGCAAATGCATCCATGGCCAGTGCAATACCCAATAAAAGACTTTCTTTGGTGCTGATTATGCCTGAGCAATCCGCATCTGCCAAATCCGGATTTTTCAAGACTTGAATGATTAACCCCAATGACGGTAGCTGAGTCTTGGTAACCAGAGTGGCGCCAATTTTTTCTTTTACTCGGCCTGCACTTTTTCGTGCTTTTATAAGTTGTATCCCGCCGATGCTCAGGAGAATGGATGCACCCAGCCAGCGTACAGGAATAAAGGATAAAGCTTGGGCCACCCCCTTGCTAAACAGCATCGAACTTCCCATGGCAACAACCGTACAAAGAGCTATTATAGCCATAGAACCTTTGGGAATTCGAATGCGGCGTAACCCATAGGATAATCCCACGCTTAACCCATCTAAACTTAGCCCAAATGCCAATAATAAAGCACCCATATGTCTCCCCCTTAAGCATTTCTTATTCATTGGAAAGGTACCAGTCCATTTTCGAAAAGAATCTTATGATTAATATCAGGTTAATTATTAGTTAATTTCGCGTTAACTTTTTAGTGATTCTATTGTTCATCAAAGATAAAGAAAGTAAACTGTTACATTTTGGATGAATGCCTGAACTGTAAAACGTAAAAAACCCCCTCACTTGTGAGGGGGTAAAGAAAATAATTTACATATAAGATTCGCCCTTTATCAGAAACAAGTATTGTTTTCGGAACACTCTCGACTGGTTATATTACAGCTGTGATAAGTAATGATTCAATTAAAGTTGACACAAATACTAGGGAGCTTCATCACATTCTGTGAGAAGTGTTAGAGTAAACATCATCGGCGCAAGATTGCTGGACCGTTGGGATATGTATTGGGTTATGCTTATGTAATTATTCTCCAGATCGTAATAACGGTCTGTTTTTTTTTTTTTCTTTTCTTGGAACGTGACTTGACCCTATTGATGTGGGGAGAGAGATCAAGGTCACAGTGTAGGAACAATAAATCAACGAAAAAAATACATATTTAACATAAAGGTAATACTTTATTAATCCTTCCTTAATTATACAGTGATATTATTGGTAGTAATGATGATGGAATCAGTGGAAAATAATGACTACAAAAGAAAAGTCGCAAAAACTCCTATAGGTGTTGAGTAAATTACGATGGTCGAAAGGGTGAATTTAATAATACAGATAAGCACTTCTTAATTATACAAAACTGGTTTCATAGCTTAAGAAAGCAAGTATTTATTTACATACTCAGGGTACGATTAAACGAAAAAATATAGGAAATTTTAACAATTGGAGGTGCCGTTATTTCTATCACAGATATGGCAAAAAAGGTTGAGTACATGTTTAGTAGAAATAAACACATCAACAGAGCCACAACATTCCAGGAAATGGACTTTGTCATTATCAATGCCCTACTGCGCGTTGTTGGAGCGGGGGATTTAACGCAAAGAATTAGTCTCTCCGATTTGGGAGCATCCCCACAAGTGCAAGAATTAGCAAAACTGGTAAATAGTCTAGTAGACAACTACGAGTCAGCTTTAAAAGATACGATTAAAGGATTCACAAAAGTAATTTCAGCGACCTTTGAAGAATTTAAAGTACTCGACGAGCAGAACGAAGGCCTCGCCCAGCAAGTTGAACATATCAAACAAATAACTGTTGCCGTTGATTCAACAGCGCAGTCCATCGGAAGTGTCGCTTTCTCTACGGCAGAAATCGCAAATTCTGCCCAAGACGCAAAAACTAGCTCCGACCTTGGAGTAGCTAATGTCAGATCAATGATTACGGAAATTGAAAGCATCAAAATGAGCTTCAATGAACTTCAAACTGAAAATGCTCAGCAAAAGGAGAACGTCTTGCAAATCGGGCAAATCACGGATATTATTCGTCAAATCGCAAGTCAAACCAACTTACTTGCCCTTAACGCAGCCATTGAGGCAGCACGTGCAGGTGATGCTGGGCGAGGGTTTGCGGTTGTGGCACAAGAAGTTCGCAAATTGGCGGAACAAACACAAACAGCCGTGCAAGATATTAGTGCAAAAGTGTCAAATTTAACGGAGCAAGCCTTGAAAACTACGTCCCAGGTTGAAAGTCTTAGTGATTCCACGGATACTGTAGCCGCCAAAGCATCCATGGTTATAGAATCCCTTGATAAATTAACAACAAGTATTGGGGCCACTGAAGAACAAGTGGTTAATATTGCCCCTGTGACCGAGGAACAATCAGCAACCTTTGAAGAACTGGCTGCCACCATTGATGATGTTGCAACAAACTATACCTCAACGGTAGGATATTCTGTCGAGTCAGCCGAAAAACTAAGAGAAATTGGACTACTCATTGTAAATATGCGTAAAAATGCGTTGCGTCATAAAGTTAAGCTTACGCCCTCGGAGGTTATAAGTTTATCTATAACCGACCACCAGTTATGGCTTTGGCGAATTGATTCGATGATTTCGCACAACGAAGTCATCAACGAGAGTGTTGCAGGGAATTTTCATGGATGTCGACTTGGAAAATGGTTAGATGCCGAACAATTATTGGGTGATCGCAGAGAATTTAATCAAATACTCTCCCCCCATGCGGAATTTCACACCCTAGCTCAAAATGCGGTGATAGCTAAAAATTCAGGACAGATCGAAGAGGCCAAGAAATATCTTGATCAAATGTATGTGCTTTCTGACCAATTGGTAGTTTTGCTGAAAGAATTACAGAAAACTTGCTAAAACATGATGCTCGTCATGTTTTAGCAAGTTCAGAATATCCTACTGGTTGCAACCATAAATTGTTGCCATGAGCACCCAAGGGAGACATAAGTAAATATCTACACATCTCTCTATGTTAGGAGGTCTTCCGAAACTCCACAGAACTAATTACTACCCGTTTGAGTCATCTCCAATAATTGCTTGAACTCGACCAATTTGACCATCCTGCAATTTTACTTTAATTCCGTGAGGATGATAAGAACTGTTGGTTAGTAATTTATCAATTTTTCCACGAGTTAAGATTCCCGTTCTTTGATTAGTCTTTAATACAACATCTACAGTTAAACCATAATGTAGCTCGCTTCTGTTTTGACCTTCCATATATTTCTAATCTCCTTTAATGTGTACGTGCCTTATGATATGACAACTTTTTCCTAAAAATGGACCTTGGAATTCGCACAAGACTATGGGGTATGTTAGGATTGCTTCTAAGAAGAGCTTATAAGACCTAGTAGAGCCACCGATACTAACCTCCACCATTAAATACTATTATATAACATGCTGACTGACAAGCAATAATCAAAGTATAATTATAACTTTACCCATCCGGGGGGAATCAAAATTCGGCTTAGCGACGGGCAAATCGGAAGAGTTCAAGAGATAATTATTACGCCTTAATTTCACCTTGATAACAGGTAGAACCCCCACGCGTTAATTAACCCGTGGGGGTTCTACCTGTAAATGTTCTATATTTAGGTCTCACTGCGTTGAAAGTGTTTTATAGTCTTACCTAATAGCAGCTTGAAGAGTTGCATATTCTGTGGCAAATATTTTCTCTGGGTCCAAAATAATAATCATCCGATCTTCTAGTTTTCCAATACCTAAAATATAATTAGCATTAATGTCACTGATGAATTTAGGTGCCGCCTGTACATCTTCATCATTTAACTTAACAATATCCGTGACCTCATCGACGATACACCCAATGGTTGATGCATTGGCATTTAACATGATAAATTTGCTCTCGGCGGAGAGTTCCTTTTCAAGCAATTTGAATTTTGACCTTAAGTTAAAAATGTAATTCACTTGGCCACGTAAATTGATCATACCTTCTATCGTTTCATCAGTGCCTGGCAATTTTTGTATTTTGAATTTACTCGATCGTAAGATACCATTAACTGCTGAAACAGCAAGGCCATACTCCTCATTGTCTAATTCAAATACAACTAATTGAATGCTCACGAATTTCTCTCCCTTCTAAAAAAATCTCCTGCTAATTAGGCATGCGTCAGTTCACTTAATTGAACTGTAAGAATGGCAATTTCCATCACACTTGAGGTCACTTGCTCAATAGCCGCTGCTTGTTGGTTGATTGTGTCAGTGGTTGAATTTCCCATATTAACCGTCTTGTCGACAGATTCTTTAATAATTGTGGTTAGTTCCTTTATCTTACCGACTGTTTCTTTCGAATCAGCTGAAAGCTTCCTAATCTCTTGGGCTACTACTCCAAAGCCAAGTCCAGCTTCCCCAGCTCTGGCTGCTTCAATTGCTGCATTTAACCCCAGAAGGCGAGTCTCGTCCGCAATATCTTTGATGAAATCCATTACGGAGTCTATTTTGCCGGTTACCGCATTAACATTTTTGATCTCATTATTTAGATTTGCCTGATTAGCACTAATTTCACTAGCTGAAGCTGCCAGTTCTTCCATAGTTGCGGATATTTGTTCGAGTCCTTCATTAAGTGTAGTACTCATAGCTTTCATCTTATGTTGTTGATAATTATAGTTGGCCATTGTAGTAATAACGGTAAAAAGTACATTTGCTGCTGATTCTGTAATATCGAGCGGTACCTGGCGAACTTGCTCTATTGCTTCGAGGAAACCTTCTTCATCTGCACCGAGTTCGTTGGCAATTTTGAGGTATTTCGCCGGGTCAGGAGCTTCTGCTAAAACTTGTCCACCCACGATGGTAGCAAGCTGACGTCCTTCTAATATAATGGGCGCTGTAAAAGAAATTAAACCTGCATGACATTCATAGATCACTGGCTTACCAGTCCTACTTGAGTCCTCGTCCCCTTTACCATGAGATACATTACATCTTTTTTTAATTTCATCTGTAAAATACACATAGTCCTTACAAAAACTAGTATAGCCACTTGGGTTTGTAATTTTGGCACCGTCTGGATCAATTGTAATACTTGCCAAGCCAACTCCTTTTGCAAAATCATCCTGTAATTGCTGCAAAAAGTTAACGTCAATAACATCCTTCAGCTTGATAGTGCTTAAGTCTAAATTATCACCCAGATCGGTTCCATTTGCCTGATGTCGAGCCATGACAACTCCTCCTATACTTATATTCGAATTAAACTAATAATCTCATAATTCGTTCGATTATGTCTTTAATTCTCCAAAAATTTTATTTCCCCTTCTTTAAAAAAGATATATATAATATTTCTTTTTTAAGGTAATAAAATGATTTAGTAAAGGAAATGAATGAAGTAAATCATCGAGGGGAAAATATGATGAGCTTGATTTTTAGATGTGCAAGAGCAGAGGATTTTCTAAGCCTTCAACTTCTTTACCAAGTTCCTCAGATCTTCGGGAAAGGGAGCTCGTATTATTATTGGCAGACCAGTCGCAGGATGTTGAAAAGCATAAATCGAGGAGTGTAATGCTTGGTGGCTAAGAAGCGTGGTATCACCACCATAAAGGTCATCACCGAGCAAAGGGTGTCCAATCCCTTCACAATGCACGCGGATTTGATGGGTGCGTCCGGTTTCTAAGATGAACTCCAGAAAAGTGGCGTTGGGATAGCGGTGAAGAACACGAAAAAGCGTCCGAGACGGCATCCCAGCGGGATGAATTTGGCGTTTGATAAAACTATCCGGAGCAAACCCGATTGGATCATCGATGGTTCCTTCATTTTCGCTCACAATCCCCTCAACGAAACCGAAGTATCGTTTGTGAATTTGTCCGCGCTCCAACTGCCAGGCGAGTTGTTGATGGGCAAATTGATTTTTAGCGATGATGACGACGCCGGAGGTATTGCGGTCAATTCTGTGAATTGGACGATAGAGGCGATGCTCCCCCTGGCGTTCCCAATAGCCGATGACAGCGTTCCCTAACGTGTTAGTGAGATAACGGTGTGTTGGATGAACCACTTGACCCACCGGTTTGTTAACAGCTAAAAGGTATTCGTCTTCATAAAGAATATTGAGTGGGAGGTCTTCTCCTAGTATGTTTGCCTCCTCGTCTGTGAAGAGCTGAATAGATAACATTTCTCCTTCTTTGCCTCTTGCAGTTAAATAGGTGAATTTTTCATTAACCCAAACACGTTCCCCTTGTTTTAATCGTTGTAACAACCTAAGCGAGAAATGGAATTTATGGAGCAAGATGGTTAGATATTTCTGACCGGAGTCCTCCGCTTGCAAACGGTATTCCCACTTAGTGTGTTGAGAGTTCATACTTCCTCCTTGTAATGCTACCATGGTTAAAAGATGCGTTGACTAAGTATTTTTAACATAAACGTAATGTTTAACAGGGGAATTTATCAAGTGCGAAGAATATAACTCCATAATAAATGTTTTCGTAAGATTGAGATCGTAAGGAGGCCCCAACATGAAAGACCCTCGTATAGAAAAACTTGCCGATTCCTTAATTAATTACGCTATTGCGCTTCAATCGGGCGAAAAGATCCTTATTGAAGTGATCGGCGTAGACATCCCACTCGCCCAGGCCTTGGTGCGTTATGCTTATCAAGCTGGTGGCTTGCCATTTTTGTCCACCGTTAATAATACCTTACTGCGCGAAATATTGAAAGAACTTACAGTAGAGCAGGCCGAGGCTATGACTCGTTGGGATCTCGCCCGGATGAAAGAAATGCAGGCTTATATCGGAATCCGAGCAGGAGAAAATGCGAACGAATGGTCGGATGTTCCCCCTGAAGCTATGAAGACCTATGCATCTTACTACCAAAAGCCGGTGCATTCCGAACAACGGGTGGGGCATACCCGTTGGTGTGTATTGAGATATCCGAACGCTTCTATGGCTCAGTTAGGGGATATGAGTATTGAAGGGTTTGAGGATTTCTACTTTGATGTGTGTAACTTGGATTATTCTAAAATGTCCCGAGCTATGGATCCCCTGAAAAGCCTTATGGAGAGAACTGATAACGTACGCATCCTTGGGCCGGGAACCGATTTAGTCTTCTCTATTAAAGGAATGCCAGCCATTAAGTGTGATGGACACGTAAATATTCCGGATGGCGAGGTATTTACAGCTCCAGTAAGAGAAACGATCAACGGCCGGATTAGTTATAATACTCCATCGCTTTACCAAGGCTTTACGTATGAAAACATCGTCTTGGAATTCAAAAACGGTAAGATTGTCAAGGCGACCGCAAACGATACGGAACGTATTGAGTCTGTTTTTAATACTGATGAGGGGGCTCGTTACGTAGGAGAATTTGCCATCGGAGTTAATCCTTTTATTCAATCTCCGATGAAGGACACCCTTTTTGATGAAAAGATAGATGGGAGTTTTCATTTTACCCCGGGATCTTGTTATGATGATTGTAATAATGGCAATAAATCTGCCATCCACTGGGATCTGGTGTGTATACAAAGACCTGACTATGGCGGCGGTGAGATTTATTTTGATGAGAAGTTGGTTCGCAAAGATGGGCGCTTTGTCTTGCCGGAGCTTGAGGCTTTGAACCCGGAAAATTTAAAATGTTAGTTAAAAAACTAAAAGGGAGTCGGTTGAAAAACAGTTATGATAGGTAAACGACTACGTTTGGTCTATAATCCGAATGCAGGACGGCGAAAATTAACTGGGCAGTTGGACACTGTAATCCGCATTTTTCAAGAAAGCGGGTATGAGGTATGTGTCCATCGCGGAGGTTCTCCTGAAGATATCGAAACAATAGCGTCGCAAAGTAGGGATGTGGAGCGTTTAGTTATTGCTGGGGGAGATGGCAGTATTCATCAGGCGGTCAATGGGTTGCTGAAGATTTCAGCGGAAGAGCGTCCTACACTTGGTATTTTACCTGTAGGAACGGCCAATGATTTAGCCTACGCGTTGCGGTTGCCGAAAAGTATTCCTGAAGCGTGCAAAGTCATTGCTAAAGGAAAAACGTTTGAAATGGATACTGGTAAACTTAATGACCGTTATTTCGTTAACGTGGCTAGTGCGGGGCTTTTGACAGATGTTTCTCAAAAAGTAGATATACGAGTAAAAAACACGCTCGGACAATTAGCTTACTTTCTCAAAGGTCTTGAAACCCTCCCTTCCTTTCGCCCCTTTCAAATCGAGTTTGAGCATGATGGGCGAAAATATAGGGAAGAGGTTGTCTTGTTTATGGTCGCCAACGGCCTCTCAGTTGGAGGGCTAAGGCAACTTGTTCCCAAGGCTTCCCTGACCGACGGAAAGCTGGACGTTTTAATGGTTCCGTCGGCAGGCTGGCCGGAGACACTTCGTCTTCTCCTCAGCGTTTTGCGTGGCGAAAAAACAGACACTGAAAAAATCATGGAATTCCAAACTGCCGCGGAACTGACAGTTCGAACGGATCGTCCGATCCGTTCGGATCTCGATGGTGAGAGTGGTCCGGAAAGCACATGGCGTGTCAAAATTGGGCCGAAAATTACGGTACTCTATTAATAGTACGCAAAATCAACTTTCTAAAGGTGGACATATCCGAGTAACATAAGTAATAAAGAACGGAGGGATTTCATGATCGGCTCATCGTTTCAACAGGAGATTTTGAAAAGACTCAGTGATCTTGGTCCGGTCTATATTGTTGGCGGAGCTGTTCGCGATGCGCAATTAGGGATTCCTTCGAAAGATGTGGATGCAGTTTCGGCACTTTCCATCCAAGAAATCGATAAAAGAATGTCTACTTGGGGGTATACTCCTCATTTGATTGGAACAAATCAGCAGACGGTTAGTCTGTTCAGGGGGAAAGAACGAGTTGACATCGTGTCGTTCTCTGGAGAGGTTGAAGAAGATGCTCTACGCAGGGATTTTACCCTGAATGCTATTTACCAAGATGTTCGCACCGGGGAGATCAAAGACCCGCTAAGCGGGCTTCGTGACTTGAGAGATCGGAGACTGAAGGCCTGCGGGTGCGCAGCAGATCGTTTTAAAGAAGATCCACTTAGAATTCTACGCCTCGTACGAATGGCCGTAAAGTACGGTTGTGAAATCGATTCTCAGACATGGCAGGCTGCTGTCAATCTCGTCTCGCAATTACAAAATGTCTCAGTAGAACGCGTTACGGAGGAATTGGGACGTATCCTTATTTTGACTGACATTGACAAGGCCTTAGAATTGCTCGATGACTTAGGATACTTTCAAGTATATATTCCTGAACTTGCCAGGCTAAAAGGATTAGTACAAAATCGTTACCATACAAAAGATGCATGGGAACATACCCGACATGTCGTAAGCAATACACCTTCTCGCGTTTTGTTACGCTTAGCTGCTTTATTTCATGATATAGGAAAGTGGGAAACCGCCAGTCGAGAATGTTATGTTAGGGGAACTGTTTTGCTGACAGATCATGGTTATGTAGTTGGTGGATTTAAGTTAGTAGGAAAAAATCCAGAGCGGTGGATCAACAAGGCGGTCGAAGTCCACGGAGGAAGGTTGGATAACTATCCAGATATTATCATCGTTAAACGTATTAAAGCGGCACAATTTATGCCAACGAAACGCTTGGAGATGGTCGCGGAAGGAAAGCGGCACTTCCTAAATCACGAAAGGGAAAGTGCTCGTTTAGTCAAAGAAATCTTGCCTCGTTTCCGCTGGAGCATGGTCCTCCCTGGAGGGAGCAAGGGAGAGCGAGACATTTATTTTTTAGTAAAGAATCATATGATGGGGACATTGACGTTTATGAGTGATTTGAAAGAGGAAGTAAAGGACACTAAGGTTCGCAATAAGGCCCGCCGCTTTGCTTGGGAAATGGGCTGGAATGGGCAGATTTTCGATACGCTAAGAGTAGAGAATCTGCTCGATTTGTGGAAAGCGGATTTCCTCGGCGGAAAGCAGGGTACCGAACAGAGTAGAGACCGGCTTGAGTGGATTCAGAGCGAAATCAGACAAGCTTGTGCTGTCTTAAGGGAACTAGGTAATCAGCTCAATTGGGCATATTTCCAAGAATTTGTCCGTGAAAAAGGGATAGCAGGAGAACAATTTGGTCGATTCAAAGAACAGGTTCGGGGGCAAGTTATGATTAACCCAAAGTATTGTCTGACAGATCCTCAATTTCTTAGACGGGAATATGGGCTATTTGGGGATAAGGAAAGGTAACCGCTTGCACAATGATAAATGTGCAATCTGGGAACTATTTAAGAGAAATATACCTTGACCTATAGAAATTATAAAGTTATAATGATTATAATGGAAGGGGTGCAATTTCTTGGAAATAAAATGGCGTTGTACAGTATGTGGGTATATCCATACTGGCGAAAACCCACCTGAAATCTGTCCGATTTGTGGCGCGAATGCGAGTATGTTTGAACTTGTTACTCAAGATGGTGAGGGTAGTCCTTCCTCTGAACCAAAAGTTGGTGCTAAGCCAGTAGTCGCTCAGTTGGATAGAGAAGCCGCTATTCGTCAAGCGCTTTACCGGATTTCATATGGCCTTTATATTATTACAGCACAGGTTGAAGGCCGGGATAATGGACAATGTGCAAACACTTGTTTCCAAATCACCTCAGATCCGGCGAGGTTGGCTATTGGGATCAATAAGCAAAACTTTACACATGAACTAATTCAAAAGAGTGGGAAGTTTGGTGTTTCAGTACTGAATCAAACAGGGCAAGATTACGCACGACGATTTGGCTATCGATCGGGACGAGAGGCTGATAAATTTGAGGGTTTGGCAGTTCATCGTGGGGAATCAGGAGTCCTTTTACTCGACGATGCACTTGTAACTATGCAAGCTACGGTTCTCAACCAGATGGATGCTGGAACTCATACGTTATTCCTAGCAGACGTTACCAGCGGGGAGATACTCCAAGAAGGAGATCCGATGACCTACGCTTTTTTTCGGGCAAGCAAGTAAACATTATAGATTCAACCAATGAACCCCTCGCTGCGCAAGCGAGGGGTTCATTTCGAATAGACCGTCCTTTTCAAGTTAAGGTATAATGGAATAAGGCTGATAAAGCCAAGGGAGGAAGCCCCGTGGACTTTTATGAACAAACACGCTGGAAAACGAACATCAAACAATGGGGATATGAATTGGGTTTTGTCTCGATTGGGTTTACTGCTGCACAACCCATTGATGGTCTGGGGCCAATGTTAAAAGCACATTTTGATCAAGGTTTGGCGACTCCTTTTGAAGGTAAGATAATTGAGCAACGGATCAATCCTCAAGCAGTTTGGGAATCTTGCCAGACAGTCGTGGCCTTAGCCTATCCGTTTCCTTTGTCGTCTATTCCTCAGGAAGGGGAGGGTGTGATTGCCCGCTCGGCGGTGGGGGAAGATTATCATCACCTTATGAATCAGAAGATAGATCGTTTGGTCGAGATCATGGCTAGCAATGACTGGCAGGGGGTCTCAAGGCGGCAAGTGGATACTGGGCCGCTGGTTGAACGTGCTTTTGCGGTTCGGGCCGGGATTGGTTGGATTGGTCGAAACCACCACCTCATTATTCCAGGCTACGGCTCTTTTGTGGCTTTAGCTCTGCTCCTTTTGGATCAAGAGATTGAACCGGATCATACTCCCGTACCAGACCAATGTGGAACCTGTCAAAGATGCGCTCAAGTCTGTCCAGCGCAAATCCTCGGGAAAGACTCGTTTGCGGCCAAACAGTGCGTCTCTTATCTTACCCAGAGTAAAGAAGTGCTCACGCTTGAAGAGTGCGAGCGACTAGAACTCCGGATTTTTGGATGTGATACCTGCCAAGAGGCTTGTCCACACAACCAAAAGAGGATGGAGGAGGAACTAACAGATTCATCCTCATCCTCATCCTCATCCTCATCCTCATCGTCGCTGCGACGTGGCATTGATCTAATTGAGACTCTTAATCTAACAAAGGGAGAGTTTCAACAACGTTTTAGACTAACAGCGGCAGGATGGCGTGGTAAGGGAGTTCTCCAGCGAAATGCCTTTTTAGCCCTACATAACGGTCAAGATGATCGTTATGAACTCTGGTTGGCAGAACATAAAAAGGATAAATCGGTTTCGCCAATTATTAAGCCGTATATTAGTAGTTTGAGTAACTGAATCAGTTGTGAAAAAGTGCTAAGACTTTGTTGTCATGCCTTACAATCTTGAAGTTTGATATTATCGCACATTCGGTAGAACTCATTAATTAGTACGTCAAGCTTTTCGCTAATCCCTACAACTCTTATATCAGTAAGGTCTTTATCCGAAGCAACTATTTGCATTTGTAATCTCAATTCTTCAATTTGTTCGTGGATCATGAGCTGCACTTTTCGAACACCTTCTTTTATAAAAAATTAGCGTACTTCGATATTTTAGTATACTTAAATGGGAATATCAACCATTAAAAATGTAGGGTATTGTCGGAATATGAAGAAGAGTAAGGTTAATAATTTGGTATAATTCATTTTAGTTTGGTTGTATTGGTTCGCATTAGCTTAAAATATATTTAATAGAAAATAAGTTTTCGGTTAAGTGATAAAATCTTGATCTTGGTAATCGTTTGTATGCTACATATTAGTCATCAAAAATAAATACCAGACCCATAGGCCGCTTCGGCCTGTGGGTCTGGTATTTGTGAGGTTTTTTGCGATTCTAAAGTTTACTTAATCTGTGTTCAACAAAACGTGTAATCCTTTTAAGGGCTTCTTGGAGCTGATCCGTGGAATAAGCATAAGAACAGCGAATATGGCCTTCGCCGGAAGGCCCAAAAGCGGTCCCTGGAACGACAGCAACGTTTTCTTCCTTTAAAAGTTTCTCGGCAAACTCTTCAGAGGATAAGTTTGTCCTGGAAATATTAGGAAATACATAAAAGGCCCCTAAGGGTTCGAAACAGTCGAGACCCATCTGGCGAAAGCCATGAACCATTAAACGACGCCGTCGATTATAGGCATCGACCATATCTTGTTTAGCTTCGGAGGCAGAACGTAACGCTTCTAAGGCGGCAAATTGTCCCATGATGGGGGCGCAGAGCATCGTGAATTGATGGATTTTTGTCAGTCCGCTGATAAGATCAGCATGTCCAGCAACGTAACCAATTCTCCAGCCGGTCATGGCATAAGATTTTGAGAATCCACTGACAAAGAGTGTGCGGTCGTGCATGCCGGGCAGACTAGCGAAAGAAACATGGCTACCATCATAGGTGAGATCAGAATAAATATCATCGGCAAGAACGAGAAGATCGTGCTTAGCCACAAAATCGGCGATGGGGAGAAGATCCTCTCGGCTCATGATCGCCCCAGTCGGGTTATTCGGGTAGGAAAGTACCAGAAGTTTGGCTTTGGGTGAATACGCTTGGTTTAAGTCTTCTACTCGTAATCGAAAATCTTCCTTAGCGTGGGTGGGAACGAATTGAACTCGTGCCCCAGCCAAGATTGCGCAAGGCGCGTAGGATACGTAGGACGGATCGGGAACTAAGACAACATCGCCTGGTTCGAGCACGGCGCGCATCACGAGATCAACGGCTTCGCTCGCTCCGGTGGTAATAAGAATCTCGGTAAGTGGATCGTAGGAAAGGCCCAATGTTTTATTTAAATGGTTCGAAAGTTCTTCACGTAATTCTAAGAGACCAGCGTTACTGGTGTACATGGTCTGGCCCTGTTCTAAAGAAAAGATGCCACTTTCGCGCACGGTCCAAGGGGTTACAAAGTCGGGTTCTCCGACCCCTAACGAAATTACGTCTTTCATGGTTGAGACAAGATCAAAGAATTTGCGGATCCCTGACGGGGGGAGGTTCGCGACATGGGGGGCAAGATAACGCTTCATGGTGAAACCACGAGACGTTGGAACGTATCTTCCTCTCCCATAAGCTCGACCCCGTCTTGCTTATAGCGTCGTAGTACAAAGTGGGTGGCAGTGCTTTGGACATGCTCAAGTGGAGCTAATTTTTCAGCCACAAAGAGGGCAACATCTTGCATTGTTTTACCTTCGATAAGTAGGGATAGGTCATACCCCCCTGACATGAGAAAAAGTGATTTAATTTCTGGAAATTTCTGTAATCGCTTGGCGATTTTGTCAAAACCATAGCCCCGTTGCGGTAAGACTCTTACTTCAATAAGGGCGGATACTTTTTCTTCACCAGTTCGGTCCCAGTTGACCAGCGGGCGATAGTCGACAATAATTTTTTCCTCTTCCCAGTCGCTGATCCTCCGAGTGATGTATTCAGGTGACAATCCGGTTTGAATGGATAATTCCTCATGAGTTAAACGGCAATCTTCCTCGATGAGTTTGAGTAGTTTGCGATCTTCTTCAATGATCATAAAATACACCTCTTTATATAAATCATCATAACATCATCAATTATAGCATGCTTTTATACAACAGAACAGGATTTAAAGATTACGCATTAATGGAAGCCTTTGTAGCATTAAGAAGTCCTCCGGCAAGCAGGATTTTGGCCTGGCGTTCGGTGAGATCATGCCTGACCCAAACTGGATTGGAGTCGTTATCCGCGGTAAGAGCAAAAGGCCCAGCCGTTTGAATCGCCTGATGCAGATCCGCAAGGTGAAGAATCATCCCCGAATTTAGGCGGGCAAGGTCTTCTTCATTGACAAAGGTGAGCGGAAGAATCCCAAAGTTAATCAGGTTGGCACGGTGGATACGAGCAAAACTCTGGGCCAGAACCACACGCAGTCCTAAGTACATGGGGGCAAGGGCGGCGTGTTCACGACTTGAGCCTTGACCGTAATTCTGACCAGCTACAATGATGCTTTGCTTTAGGGCCTTGGCCTTAGCAGCAAACTGAGGCTCTATTTTGTGAAAGACATAGTCGGAAATGGCGGGGATATTCGAACGAAGCGGGAGGATTTTGGAGCCTGCGGGCATGATATCATCGGTCGTGATATTGTCACCGAGTTTTAAGATGACGGGTAAGTCTAGGGTGTTATCCAGCGCAGGGGCAAGGGGCAGAGGCTGAATGTTTGGACCACGTCGAATCGGGGTAGCAGGATCGCCAGGTGCTAAAATCATGCTGTCATCGATGCGAAACTGCTCCGGAAAATCTATACTGGGTGGGAGTCCTAGCGTTCGGGGATCGGTTAAGTTTCCCGTCAACGCACAGGCAGCTGCAACTTCTGGGCTAGCCAAAAAGACTGAGGCGTCCTGCGTTCCGCTCCGCCCTTTGAAATTTCGGTTAAAGGTGCGGACAGAGACAGCTTTAGATACCGGTGATTGTCCCATCCCAATACATGGCCCACAGGTCGATTCAAGCAGTCGAGCCCCGCTGTCTAGGAGATCCGTCAAGGCGCCATTGCTGGAAAGCATGCTTAATACTTGCCTTGACCCGGGAGAAATCACTAAGCTTACATCTGGATGAACGTGTTTTCCCTTAAGAATCTGACTAACACGCATCAGGTCTTGATACGAGGAGTTCGTACAACTTCCAATGGCAACCTGTTGTACAGATGTACCTGCTAAATCACTGACTTGAACCACATTGTCTGGGCTATGGGGCTGAGCGACCATTGGAACAAGCAAGGAAAGATCAATTTGCAACTCTTCATCATAGGAGGCATCTTCATCGGCTGAGAGAGCAACCCAGTCCTGAGCACGTCCTTGCGCTTTTAAAAAGCGGAGTGTTTGTTCGTCACTAGGAAAGATTGAAGCAGACGCCCCTAATTCCGCACCCATATTGGTGATCGTCGCCCGCTCTGGAACCGTGAGAGTTTTCACGCCTGGTCCAGCGAACTCGATTATTTTACCAACGCCTCCTTTTACTGAGAGAGTGCGGAGAATTTCCAAAATAATATCTTTGGCGGAAACCCAGTCCGAGAGTTGTCCAGTTAGCCAGACTCGAAGGACTTTGGGGCTGGGAAGGTAAAACGGTCCTCCACCCATTGCCACAGCAACATCAAGCCCTCCAGCACCCATAGCAAGCATTCCCATTCCGCCGGCAGTGGGGGTATGACTGTCCGATCCTAGGAGAGTTTTTCCAGGTTTAGCGAAGCGTTCAAGATGGACTTGATGACAAATTCCATTGCCTGGACGGGAAAAATGCACACCGAACCGTGCGGCTGCACTTTGCAGAAACGCGTGGTCATCCGCATTTTCAAACCCTGTTTGCAGAGTATTATGATCTATATAACTTACCGAGCACTCGGTTTGTACTCTAGAAAGGTTCATGGCCTCGAATTGTAAATAAGCCATGGTACCCGTGGCATCTTGGGTTAAAGTTTGATCAATGCGTAGTGCGATTTCATTTCCTTGTTCTAAATCACCAGACACTAGATGCGATGTAAGTATTTTCTGGGTCAGACTTTGGGCCATTATACATTCCTCCTTTGAAGTAACCTTAACTTTACCAAAAACATAAGCGAACATCCAGAGCTTTTGGTAAAGTATACAGAATAACAGTTTGAGGATATGGGCGGTTCTTTAAAGGCGATTGATGAAAAACAATCATATAATCGACATCCTTCGATTATATAGGTTGGGTTTACAATAATTTCAGGTTATAATAGTATAACTCATAGAATTTAAATATGCAGTGTAGATACGATACTTTAGAACTGGGAGGAAACTTTTAATGCCTATGTATGAATTTCAGTGTTCCAACTGTAGCGCTGTGACAACGGAATTGTGTAGAATGGGGGAAAACGGTGAATTGTTGTCGTGCTCGACGTGTGGGCTCACTGGACTAACGAAACAAATCTCGGGGTTTGCAAGTCTGGGCATCGCCGGAGGATCCGGGGGTGGAAACTGTTCAGCAAATTGTAGTGGAAACTGTACATCGTGTCATTGAAAGGAGAACAGATCGGGTGAATACAAAACTGAATATTGTTCTAGTTGAGCCTGAAATTCCACCGAATACAGGGAATGTGGCTCGGCTTTGTGCTGCAACTGGAGCAACCCTTCATTTGGTGAAACCGCTAGGATTTAGTATTGATGATAAGCAATTAAAACGTGCCGGCTTAGACTACTGGCATTTACTTGATATTTTTGTATATGAAAATTTTGAGGATTTTGAGGACAAGAACCCTGTAGGGCCTCGTTACTTGGCGACCACAAAAGGTGGACGGGCATATACCGACCTTACATATGAACCTGGAGGATACTTGCTTTTTGGCAAGGAAACGAAAGGATTGGCTCCGGAAATTTTAGCGCGTTATTCCGACACGACCTTTCGCTTGCCGATGCGCGCAGAAGCCCGATCTCTCAACTTATCTAATTCTGTGGCCGTTGTTGTTTACGAAGTTATACGCCAATGGGGATTTCCAGGGCTTGTATAGAAAGGGGAACAATCATGACTTATGTGTTAACCTTTGTTTTGGCCTTGGTTATTGCAGTGATCGCAACGCCGATTTCTATGAAACTGGCGAGTCTGTGGGGGGCGATCGCATATCCTGGTGGGCGGCATGTGCATAGTCGACCGATCCCTCGTCTGGGCGGATTGGCAATATATGCCGCGTTTTGGATTGCAGCCTTGGTCATGCAAGAATGGGATAAATCGTATTCAATGGATCTAACGACGACTCTGCAAATACGGGGGTTATTCATCGGAAGCACGATTATCGTGTTGGTTGGCATCTGGGATGATATTCGTGGTATGCGCCCCCTTGTTAAGTTGTTTTGGCAAATTGCGGCGGCAGTAGTACTACTCTACTTTGGTTTATCCATGGCGACCATCTCCCTACCCTTCGTTAATCATCTAGTTGATTTTGATAAACTCGGTCTAAGTGCCGTTGGACTTATACTAATGCTCTTTTGGGTGGTCGGATTGGTGAACACGGTCAATGTTTCAGATGGACTGGATGGCTTAGCCGCTGGAATTTGTTTTATGGTAGCCCTATTATTGTTTTGGTCCGCAAATCGGATTGAGCAAGTACCCTCTACCATACAGGCCGCCCATCTTACACTGGCTTTAGCGGGAGCGATCCTCGGTTTCCTCTTCTTCAATTTCCCCCCCGCCCGTGTTTTTATGGGAGATTCAGGTAGTATGTTCCTTGGGTATATCATTGGAGGAATTTCCATTATGGGTCTGCTCAAAACGGCGACCATTTTGGGATTGGTTTTTCCTCTCCTTGTTTTGGGTATGCCGGTTACAGATCTAACCTTTGCTATTATTCGTAGGAAGCTGCGTGGGCAGTCCATCGCGACGGCTGACCGAGGGCATTTACATCATCGTCTCCTTGATGCGGGGTTGACCCAGCGCCAAGCGGTCCTGCTAATGTATGGGATCAGTGCTTGCTTCGGCATGGCTGCGGTGCTCGGAGCAAAGGGACAATGGATTTGGGCGCTAATTGTTCTCGTGATTGATTTTGCATTAATTATAACAATTCTCATGCGTCGAACGGCAAAGCTAGCGGTATTCGGTCGTCGTCACTCAAAGTGAATTTGCTTACACCTCTTAGGGTATTCTTGCATAGGATGCTCTCAAAGGGGGTATAAGTATGCCATTAAATGTATTTGCCTTCTATAATGGGTTAAATGAGCATGCAAAGGGTTATCCATATCTTAAACGCTACGGGAAAATCATCAGCCAATTAGCACTTTTCCAGATAGCTATTCAGAATAATGGAACGTTACTAGGTCTGCCAAGTCGACGGCTTATTAATGAAGCCCATGCGATGGGAATTAAAGTCCTTTTGACGGTTAGCAATCTAACTCCGCAAGGTCAGTTTTCAACTGCCTTGCTAGGACGGTTGGTACGAGAGCGTGACTTTGCCAACCTTGTATGGCGGAACATAAGAAATCTCTTAGTTGAATATCAATGTGACGGGATTAATCTCGATTTAGAGAAAGCGGCGCCTACAGACCGTTCCCTTTTCAGTCAACTTATCCAAACGTGGTCGACTATGTTTCAACAGGCAAATTTCTTGGTAACGATCGATGTTCCAGCTAAGTCCTCCAGTGATCCGCTGGATCCCTGGAAAGGCTCTTTTGATTATCAGGTGATCGGGCAGGCTGTTGACGCGGTGATTCTTATGACCTATGAAGAGCATTGGGCGGCTAGTCCCCCTGGATCGGTCGCTTCTATTCCTTGGGTTACGGACATCTTGAATTACGCGCTAGCGACTATTCCACCTCGCAAAATCTATATGGGTATTCCTCTCTATGGGTATGACTGGTCAGCGCGGGGGGGGGCCCAAGTTATTAGCTATACACGGGCTACTGAGCTAGCGCGGCGTCACGGGGCCCCGTTACAATGGGATGCAACTCAGCATAGTACGTATTTCCACTACGAGACTAAGGGTATTCGCCATACAGTGTATTTCGAAGATCCTCGAAGTTTGAAAGATAAGCTGGACCTTGCGTTAAATAAGGGAATACGGGGTGTTGCACTATGGGAAATGAACCTCAGTTATCCTCTTGCCTGGGAAGTACTTCAAGCTTACGCTATTCGTTCATAAATTAAGTAGGAGGTTCCAAAATGCGTATCCACTTCCATGGACATGCCTGCTTCGAAATTGAAGGAGAAGCAGGAAGAATCATAATTGATCCCTTTTTGACAGGTAATCCGAGCACCACGGCTAAACTTGAAGACTTTACCCAACTTAATGCAATTCTAGTCACTCATGGTCACAGCGACCATCTGGGAGATGCAATAGAGTTGTCAAAGCGTACAGGGGCGCCCATTATAACCGTTTTTGAGTTGGCGGCTTATTGTCGAAGTCAAGGCGCTGAGACACATGCTATGCATATTGGTGGAAAGCATCTGTTCCCTTTTGGTTGGGTAAAACTTACGCTGGCTTTACATGGATCAGGGATTGAAAATCCTGAGGGAGGGAGCATGATTTATGTTGGTCCGCCCTGTGGCTTTCTACTTCAGATTGATGAAAAATGGCTTTACCATGCGGGGGATACCGGATTGTTCGGCGATATGGAACTGATCGGACTAAGGTATCCCATCGAGGTTGCTATGCTGCCAATTGGAGATAATTTCGGGATGGGTATTGAAGAGGCCGTTCATGCCTCGCAACTATTACTACCTAAAGTGGTCATTCCGATGCACTATAATACGTTTCCTCATATTGCTCAAGATGTGAGCGAATTCTTACAACTCCTTCAACGTAGGGCTCCTGAGAGCCAAGGGAAAGCCCTAAAGCCTGGTGAAACGCTCGAAGTTTAAGAAAAAATAAAAATATCCCGCTTGATAATCAAGCGGGATATTTTTATGCGAAAACGGTAAAACTTTTAATTGAAAGGAGTGAGGTTTATGACGATCAGAAAATGTTCGACACGATGTCTATATTCAGTTGAAGGACACTGTCGATTAGAACACCTTTTAGGAGAACGGCGGGGAGCGAATTGTCCGCATTATGAAGAAGATTTTAACACCATGAGTAGGGGGCGGATCTAAGTGGAGAAGAAACCAAAACCTAGGGTAAAGCGAATAGACCCGCTGGAACCGTTGAAAATGGAGATTGCAGCTGAATTGGGTTTGCTTGAACAAGTCGAAAGTACGGGATGGCATTCTTTAAGCGCTAAGGATGCAGGCAGAATCGGCGGGCTCATGACTCAGCGGCGACGCAGAGAGAGGTAACATTGAACAGCAAGATAGGAATGGTTGAAAAATCAATCTTATGGTATAATGATAATTCATAATGATTCTTATAGTAACAAGTTGGGAGCGTTTTTTAGTTGACAAAGCATCAACAAATTTTGACTTTTATTGAGGATCTGGCAATTGGCAGTAAGGTTTCAGTGCGCTTTATTGCCAAAGGGTTGGATGTCAGTGAAGGGACGGCTTATCGGGCTATTAAAGAGGCAGAAGCCAAAGGGTTTGTTCGTTCGATCCCTAAGGTTGGAACGATTCGAATTGAAGGGGTCAAAGAGCGACAAATTGAAAATTTGACGTTGCGTGAAGTTTCGAAGATTGCCGAAGGGATTGTTATCTGTGGCTTCGAGTATCTAGATCGCTCTCCAAATAAATTTATTATCGCGGCAATGGAATTAGATGCTGTAGAACGCACCTTAGAAGAAGGGACGTTGTGTATTGTCGGAAACCGTCGTGACGTCCAGATCGCTGCCTTGGAACAGAATGCGTCACTGTTGATCACTGGAGGATTGGAACCGGACGAAGGGGTAGTGGCCTTAGCACGCCAAAGAGATTTAGTAATTATTCAAGCCCCTTACGATACATTTGCTGTCACTACGATGATTAATCGGGCTCTCTATGATCGCCTAATTCAGAAAGAACTCATTTTGGTTGAAGACATTATGGTTAAAGAAGTAAGTTATTTGAAGACGGATGCAACGGTTGGAAATTGGCGGCAACTTTCGCACAATACAGGCCACAGTCGTTTCCCTGTCGTTGAGGCAGATATGACTCTTGTTGGCATCGTTACGGCTGTGGATGTTGCCGGAGAAGATGTGACAACTCGGATCAAAGACGTCATGAATTTGAAACCTTTTCTAGTCGGAAGAGATGATCCAGTCACTCATATTTCTCGGATTATGGTTTGGGAAGGATGGGAAATCGCTTTAGTAGCGGATCAGGGTAAACTGATTGGAATCATTAGCTTGCAAGACGTCATTGAAGCCTACCAGCAAGTTCAGAAACAACCTCAGTTTGGTGAAACAGTGGACAACCTAGTGTTGAGCGGGTTTCGATATGTTGATGATGCTGAGCATCTTACCATCGAGGGAGAAATTACCAATTCTATGGTTAATGATTATGGTTCGGCAAGCTGTGGGGTTCTCGTTACAGTTATGAACATGGCCGGTTATATTGGGTTGCGTAAAAAGTATCGACTCGATGCGATTACCGAGAATTTTACGCTTTATCAACTTCAACCTATTCCGGTGGGGACAGAAATCAAGGTCACGGCTAAGCTGCTCTTAGTTGCCAAAAAACATTGTAATATTGAAGTAGAAGTCACTGTTAATAATGCTGTGGTTGCCAAAGGCTTGATGACGGCTCGAATCGGGGATAAAAAACTGGTCAGCGAAACAGTCCTTTAAGATTTATATTGAGAACTATTTGTTACTATTTGTTTGATAGAGCCCTGATCCGTCCACGCCGGATTAAGGGCTCTTTATTTTACTACGAGTTAGACAATTTGTTAATTTAACGATACAATTATTAATAAAGATCAAATACCTAATTTGAATAATATGGAAAAATTTAGGATTCGTAGTTTTTCCTTATGTTACCCAGCTGGGGAGGATGGTGAACCTTTGTGAAAACTGACCAAATTGATGATACCCAATATGGGTTTGTTCACCTCCATAATCATACAGAATTTAGCTTACTAGATGGAGCAGCGCGGATCAAAAACTTGGTTAAGCGAGCGGTAGAACTAAAAATGCCGGCTTTAGCAATTACTGACCATGGGGTCATGTATGGGATCATTGACTTCTATAAAGCTTGCCTTAAAGAGGGGATTAAACCGATCATCGGGTGTGAAGTCTACGTTGCCCCTAACAAGCGGACGGATCGGACGCCTGGGAGGGACGATTCTAATCGCCATCTGGTCCTCTTAGCGGAGAATGAAGAGGGGTATAGAAACCTGATTCGGCTGGTTTCTATGGCCCATACGGAGGGCTTTTATTATAAACCTCGAGTCGATAAAGAAATTCTTCGCGAGTATGCTACGGGGATCATTGCCCTGAGTGCCTGTTTGGCCGGTGAGGTGGCTGATTATCTAGTACAGGATCAATTGGAGATGGCTGTTCAAAGCGCCCTCGACTATGAGGACATTTTTGGCAAAGGGAATTTCTTTCTCGAAATCCAAGATCATGGCATAGAGGAGCAACGCAAAGTCATTGCCGGAATGTGGAAGGTCCATGAACGTACCGGGATTCCCATGGTGGCAACCAATGATGTCCATTATGTTAAGCGTGAGGATGCTTTCGTTCAAGACGCATTGCTCTGCATCCAGACAGGTAAGACCTTAGCAGATACTTCACGAATGCGCTTTTCGAGTCAGGAATTTTTCTTTAAATCTGAACAGGAAATGGCAATGCTCTTTGGAGAACACCCTGAACTTTTGGAAAATACGGGTCTAATAGCGAAACGTTGTCAGGTGGATTTCCATTTTGGAGGCAATCTTTTACCGGTGTTTGAGGTGCCAACGGGGTTTACCTTAGATAGCTATCTTGAGGTTAAATGTCAGGAAGCCTTTCCGCGTTTCTATCCACAAATGACGGTAAAGGAACGTGAACGCCTGGACTACGAACTCCAAGTTATCTTCCAAACTGGCTTCTCAGGATATTTTCTGATTGTTGCTGACTTTTGCCGTTTTGCCAAGGAAAATGGTGTGGCAGTGGGACCAGGGCGGGGATCTGCAGCCGCCAGTATGGTTGCCTATTTACTAGGGATTACGTCGGTTGAACCGATGCGCTTTGATCTTCTTTTTGAACGTTTTTTGAATCCGGAAAGAATCTCGATGCCGGATATTGACATAGATTTTGACCCGGAGGGCCGGGAGCGTGTAATTCGTTATGTTACTGAAAAATACGGTTCGGATAAGGTCTGTCAGATTATAACCTTTGGAACCATGGGAGCTAAAGCGGCGATTCGAGATGGCGGGCGGGTTTTGGCCATGCCCTTGGCCCGAGTCGATAAAGTAGCGAAAGCTATTCCTACTGACCTAGGGATGACCCTAGAGAAAGCCTTAAGTGTATCCCCTGATTTAGCTCGTATGGTCGAAGAAGATGAAGAAATTAAACGGCTCTACACCTTAGCTCGCTCTCTCGAAGGTATGACTAGACACGCCTCAACGCATGCAGCCGGGATTGTAATCTCCAAGGAACCCCTTATTAATTACCTTCCACTCCAGAGGACGTCAGAGGACTTTGTGATGACCCAATTCCCGATGAAAGCAGTCGAAGAAATTGGACTCTTGAAAATGGATTTTCTTGGTTTACGCAACTTAACCATTTTACAAGAGGCCGTGCTGCGAATTGAAGAGACGCAGGGGATAAAATTAGATTTAAATACACTGACGCTAGATGATCCTCAAACGTACACGTTGTTAGCCTCCGGCAATAGTACGGGGATCTTCCAGTTGGAAAGCGGCGGCATGCGCGCGATTTTGAAGGAACTTAAGCCGACGTGTTTTGAGGATATTATTGCGGTCATAGCCTTATATCGACCGGGTCCAATGGACCAGATTCCGGAATTTATTCGCCGAAAACTCGGAAGTGACATCACGTATTTGCATCCGAAGATGGAGCCTATTCTTAAATCCACCTACGGGATTATTGTTTATCAGGAACAGGTCATGCAACTAGCCCGTGATCTTGGTGGCTATTCTCTTGGCCGAGCGGATCTACTGCGTAGGGCGATGGGAAAAAAGAAAAAAGAAATCATGGAAGAGGAACGTCAGAACTTTATTCAGGGGTTGCAAGATGAGGACGGGAAATGGATTATCCCGGGCGCACTTCAGATTGGTTTGACTCCTCATGACGCCGAAGAAATTTTCGATTTAATGGCCAAGTTTGCGGAATATGGTTTTAATAAAGGACATGCCACAGCCTATGCCGTGATTTCGTATCAGACTGCCTATTTAAAAGCCAACTATCCCTTAGAGTTCATGGCGGCACTAATAAGCACAGTGATGGGCTCGTCCGATAAGATTTCTTTCTATATTCAGGATGCTCGGTTAAGTGGGATTGAGGTTCTCTCCCCGGATGTTCAGTACAGTCAAGTCGGATTTTCCATTGAAGAGCAGGCCATCCGTTTTGGCTTAGGAGCCATCCGCAATGTGGGAGTCAATGTCGTGGAGAAAATTTTAGAAGCCAGGAAAGATGGCCCCTTCAAATCCCTCTATGATTTCTGCCTGCGTGTCGATCAAAAAGTTTTAAATCATCGTGTTTTGGAAAGTTTGGTCCGTTCCGGTGCTTTAAGTTCATTTTGTTCGCGGGCGCAGGCCTTGGCTGTCTTGGATCAAGTTTTGGATATGGCTGGGCGTCGGCAAAAAGATCGCCTCTCAGGCCAATTCTCACTCTTTGATCAGGATGAAGAAATGAATGAAGGGATCAAATTACCGGAACTTCCAGATTTTCAAGAACGAGAGATTTTGGATATGGAAAAGGAATACTTGGGTCTCTACTTAAGTGGGCATCCTCTTTCCTCGGTTCTACCGCAACTTCAGCCCTTTATCTCCTCAGATATTTTGACTTGCCTTGAAGGCGAGGAGGAGAAGAAGGTCGCATTGGGCGGATTAGTGACTGGGTTTCGGCAGAATGTGACTAAAAAAGGCGAGATGATGGCTAGCTTTGTTCTGGAAGACTTAACGGGAGGAATTGAGGTTTTAGTCTTTCCACGGGTCTTTGCGCAAATTCAAGCCATAGGCAATGACCAGGTGGTCGTGGTCGTAGGGCGGTACAACATCCGCGATGAGGAGAAAAAAATCTTCGCGGAGAAAATTACAAAGCTTGAGGACTTAAAACCCTTTGTTGAGCAGAAACCGATCTCCCTACCGAAAACTCCTAAGTCTCAAACGACAGGAAAGCGCCTTTTCCTAAGGTTTGCCAATGATAAAAGTGAGCTTATGGAACCTATATTGAGTGTTCTACAGCGTTATCCTGGAAGTCAGCCGGTTCTGGTTTGTTTCTTTTTTGAGGATAATCGGGACCACAAGGATGAAAAATTCTGGGTGAGTGACGGGGATGAATTAACGACCGCACTTTATAGGGTTATGGGGCAAGGCAATGTAGTTTGGAAAGTGGCTAAATAATTTTGCTTAGAGTGATCTTCTCAAGCAGGATTATCGGCTTTTAAGGAGAATCCATGAGATATCCTGAAATAAAAAGGAGCAGAAAAGTTTGCGTACTGCGATTTATCCGGGAACATTCGATCCTATAACCAATGGACATCTCGATATTTTAATTCGAGCGAAAGAGTTGTTTGACGGCGTAACGATTGCCATTGCTACCGATAGTAACAAGATTCCGTTGTTTTCGCTCGACGAGAGACTGGATTTACTCATAGAAGCGACGAAGGACATGAGTAAGGTCCGGGTCTGTGTTTTTGAAGGGTTAACGGTTGAGTTTGCACGACAATGTGGAGCAGTGGCCATTCTTCGGGGACTTCGCGCCTTATCCGATTTTGAATATGAATTTCAACTCGCCTTAATGAACAAAAAGATTGCTCCGGACATTGAAACGATTTTTCTGATGACTCAGAGCGAATTCTCTTTTATTAGTTCTAGTGCGATCAAATGGGCAGCTAGTTTGAAAGGTGGGATTTCAGATTTCGTACCTCCTCATGTTGAAAAGGCATTGATCGCCAAGTATGCCAATCGGAATATCGATAAATGATGGAGGACCGATTATCTCCTTTCTTGCACAATCAGAAGGTTTCATGGTATCATTATACGGATTTAATAAGGGGGCTTTTACAGTATGTGGACCGTCATTTATATTGCACCCAACAAGATAATAGCTGAAAAATATAAGACAATCCTCACGAGTGAAGGGATGCTTGTTCAGCTTCGCCCGATTGGTTCCGCCCATCTCGGAGAACATGCTTCAGTCGAAATACTCGTGCCGGAATCTGAAGCGGAAGAAGCGCATGAAATCATCACTGGCGCTATGGGAAGCTAACTATGTTCAAAGATATATTCCGGAAAACCAAGTATGTCACGATTCAATCTGCTCCAGTTCAGAAACGTAGCCTCTCCGAGGCTTCTCCCAAGGAGCCAACGATTAGTAAGAAGGAACTGCCGGATGGTCTTTGGGCAAAATGTCCCAAGTGTGGGGAGGTTCTCTTCACCAAAAATCTTGAAGAAAACGCTCGGGTCTGTACTAAGTGTGAGCATCATTTTCGAATTTCAGCGAGGGTACGCTTGGCATTATTGGTTGATGAAAACAGCTTTGAAGAATGGGATGCTGAGATGCTTTCCCTTGATCCGTTGGAGTTTCCTGGTTATGAAGGAAAGCTCTTGGAGGCCAAGGAGAAGTCAGGGGCGACGGAAGCTGTGCTGACAGGTCATGCTCTAATTGATGGGACTCCTGTTGTGTTGGTATTTAATGAAGCAGATTTTATGATGGGTAGCATGGGCTCCGTCGCTGGGGAAAAAATTACCCGAGCGATCGAAAGAGCGATTGAGTTGCGCTTGTCAGTAGTGATATTTTCGACTTCAGGGGGAGCGCGGATGCAAGAGGGAATTCTCTCGCTCTACCAGATGGCAAAAACCAGTGCTGCTTTGGGAAGATTGGCTGAAAACCACTTGTTGTATATTTCTGTGCTCACAGATCCCACATTTGGAGGAGTTACCGCTAGTTATGCTTCACTTGGGGACATTTCGATTGCCGAACCCAATGCTTTAATTGGATTTACGGGGCCGCGTGTCATCAAACAGACGATGAGACAAGAACTTCCGGTAGGCGCTCAAACGGCTGAGTTTAACCAAGATCATGGCATGATTGATCTGATTGTGGGACGTGCTCAGATGCGATCCGTCCTAGCGCGGTTGTTGCGATACCATCAGGAAGGGGCTCAGTATGGTGCAACTGTTTGATTTTGAAAAACCTATAGAGGAACTCGTGCAGAAGATTTCCGAGCTTCAAAAATTCTCTTCAGACAAGGAAATTGACCTTTCTCAAGAGGTAGCTGTACTTGAACAAAAAGTGGCTTTTTTGAAGAATGAGATTTACGGAAGTCTGGATCCCTGGCAGAAGGTTCAAATAGCCAGACATCCGGAACGGCCAAATTTTTATGACTATGTACCATTTTTGTTTGAAGACTTTATAGAACTTAAAGGGGATCGACTCTTTGCGGATGATCGTTCCATTGCGGGTGGGATTGCGCTTTTTCATGGGACGCCAGTAACAGTTATCGCTCAGGTCAAGGGGAAAGGTACGAAGGAGAATATCAAGCGTAACTTCGGTATGCCTCATCCGGAAGGGTATCATAAAGCCGTGCGCCTGATGGATCAGGCCGAAAAGTTCGGACGTCCGATCTTAACGTTCATAGACACTCCCGGAGCAGCCTGCGATTTAGCAGCCGAGGAACGAGGACAGGGTGAAGCCATTGCCAGGTGCCTCCAGGCGATGGCTGGCTACCGCGTACCAGTGATTAGTACGGTCATTGGAGAGGGCGGAAGCGGCGGTGCCCTCGCTCTTGGAGTGGGTAATGTGGTCTTAATGCTTGAGAATTCCTTTTATTCGGTGATTGCCCCGGAAAGTTGCGCCTCTATTCTTTGGAAGGACACGACCAAGGCGAAGGAAGCTGCTGTTGCGTTGAAATTTACAGCCCAAGATTTGCTAAAACTTGGGGTAGCAGATGATATAGTTCGCGAGCCGCTGGGAGGCGCTCATAAGGATCTAAGACAAACGGCCGATGAATTATCACTGGTCATCTCCAAGTATCTGGTGCGTCTGCGTTTGGAGAAACCGGAGGTTCTGCGAGAAAAACGATATCAGAAGTTGCGGGCAATTGGTGTTTACCAAGAAATTTCCGAAAATTCCTTAGGGATTTCAGAAAAAAGACTTGACTAAATAGTGAAGTTGATGGTATTATAACGGAGTCGGCATTGAACGTTTGTTGAATGACTTCGGGCGAGTGGCGGAATGGCAGACGCGTCGGTCTCAAAATCCGATATCTGTGAGGATGTGGGGGTTCAAGTCCCCCCTCGCCCACCATAATAATTTAAACACAGTAATATTAGGAGTTTAGCAGAGTTGGTAAGAAATTACCAGCTCTTTTTGGTTTTTGGTCCGTTATATTCTTTAATCAATTCCGAGACACCCACTTCTATAAGTGGGTGTTCCGATTTCCACTTCGGTGGGGGTAGACTTCCCCACCGAAGTCCCGATGTTCAGCTTTGGCGTAAGCGAGTTCACGAGTTATTTAGAGTATTGCCATAAGTCTCAAGTCGTGATTATTATTTATTAGTTTTTTCTCTTTTCGTAATTCCCTAGCTTTTCTTTAACTAGTTTTGTACAATTGTAGTTGTTTCAATGAAGAACTTCTTAATATTCTTCCTGATTCGACTGTTACTCAAACGATTCAGCAAACTTTCAGCTTTCGTTCAGAGTCAATTCAGCTAAACCTTGGATAATAGGGTGAGCATTGTTTAAATTATAGGGGGGGACGACCATATGCAAAAATTAAAAGGTATCAAAATATTACTGGTTGACGATGAACCGAATATTTTGCAATTTTTAGAGATGGGACTTCAGGATGAAGGATTTGAGGTGCAAACGGCTCAAGATGGGATGACGGCAGTGACTCTAGCCAAGCAATTTCAACCCCATATTGTAATTCTAGATGTCATGATGCCTGGCATGGATGGTTTTGAAGTATGCCGAATGCTCAAAAAGACTGAGGATGTCGCCATCATCATGCTGACGGCAAAAGATGAGGTGGATGATCGTGTGAAAGGTCTTACGCTGGGGGCGGACGATTATATGATGAAACCGTTTAGCTTTGAGGAATTACTGGCACGTATTCACGCTAGAATCCGCAATCAATTCCCGAATCTGGTGGGAGAGGTTGTGATTGGAGCATTTAGAATTGACGATAGACGTAAAGAGATTCTTTACGATCAACGGGCTTTAGAACTCTCTTCAACCGAGTATGAGTTGTTAAAATTTATGGTTCTCAATCAAGGTTTGGTCTTGAGCAAATCTAAGATCTTGGACAAGGTATGGGGCTATGATTTCGGAGGAGATGAAAATATTGTTGAGGTGTATATACGATCACTTCGGGAAAAATTAAATGACAAGGAACACCGTCTAATTCGCACCTTGCGTGGCGCGGGGTACCGAGTTGATATTTTATGAAATCACGAATTCCTTTTCGGCGTTTCTTCGTTCCGAACTCGCTGCGCTTTCAGCTTTTAGCCCGCTCTTTACTCATGATGGCAGTGCTACTGGCAATAATTGGCTTGTTTCAATACGTTTTCATGCGGGAGTTTATATACGAAAATGAAGCTTCTGGCATTCAAAATCAGATTAAATCGCTTCCTCCGGAGGCCTGGGCGTTTATGGCGGGCGACGCTACAGACAATATCTATGGACCAGACTATCCCGACAATAGTTTACCAAACGAAAAAGCACCAAGTGAATCCCCCAGGAATGGGCTTGATCATGGCCGTTTTTTCTTTTTGCCGGAGTCCACAATTGCCCTTATCGATAGTGAGGGAAGTTTTTCGGTGATTCCTAATTCCTCATTAAGCGGTGGAACGCCGCCTAGGCTTGCTGAACAAGATTATTTAGATGCCATGAGTTCAAATCATAAAGTGATTTATAAATTAATTAACCAAGCAGTAGGGGGTGAGCAACTGGTTGTACTTCAGGCAATTCAGACGAGAAGTCCGTTGGCCGAGGTGATTGAAGTAAGTGTAAGTACAACGTCTTTGAACTTCATGTTGATGAAACAGCTCGTCATTTTTCTGTCACTCTCGTTACTCGCTTTGATCGGTGGCATGTTGGCCTTTATTCCCGTGTTGAGAAAGACGTTAATCCCTTTGTCGAGGATGGTGGATACAGTGGAACGAATCGACGCCGGAAATCTTGCTGAACGGTTACCTGTTAAACAGGGCCAATTGGAAATCGACCGTCTGGCAATCTCATTTAATGGCATGTTGGAGAGATTGGAATCGTCTTTTGAAGCGGAAAAAGAGGCAATTGAGAAAATGCGACATTTTGTTGCTGATGCTTCCCATGAGCTTCGCACGCCTTTGACCTCGATTCACGGTTTTTTAGAGGTGCTACTCCGGGGCGCTATGAATCAGCCAGATAAATTGCATAAATCTCTAAAGAGTATGTATGCCGAATCAGAGCGCATGAAAAAGCTGGTTCAAGACCTTCTGCTACTTGCTAAGCTCGACCGCTTACCCATTATCCAGTTAGTTGAAGGAGACCTTGACGGTATAATCAAGGAGATGGCACCTCAATTAAGAGTATTGGCGGGAGGACGCAAAGTCAGCTTGCGACTTACTTCGGGTTTGAGATGTCGGTTTGATCAGGATAAAATGAAGCAGGTACTCTTGAATATTTTCCATAATGCAGTACAATACACGGATCCAGAAAAGGGGGATATTCAAGTTTCGTTGGATTCCACTACCGATGGTGTTGAATTGACCGTGAGAGATAACGGTTCTGGTATACCGAAGGAGCATTTGCCGTATCTGTTCGATCGTTTTTATCGAAGTGATCCTTCTAGGGCCCGAATATATGGTGGGGCCGGGCTGGGATTAGCTATTACAAAATCGATTGTAGAGCTCCATGGAGGGACAATTCGGGTAGAAAGTGTCGTAGAGGAAGGAACCGTATTCTATGTATGGCTCCCTGAACTAAATAAACAATAAAATTATATAGAATGGCAATAAAGGCTCTATTCGCAGACCCATGGCGAATAGAGCCTTTTCATACATGAATAATTATCAATTCTTTCAGCCAATTTTCAGGTAACGCTCAATAAACGTTCAGGTGGCATTTAGGCCTGATTCAGGAACGAAGGTTATAGTAAAGGAGAACCATACGAAAAAAGACATAGCGATCTTCCAAAACTATTCGTAAAGGAGTTATCAAAGCAATGAAACTATTAAAAGGGAAACGTATTGACCCGTTACTTATTGGAATTATCTTGCTTGCCGTTTTTTTAAATATGTACGGTATTTGGAAAGATCAATATGCTAATGCCTATTACACCGCTGCAGTAACTAGTATGCTGCAAAGCTTTCACAATTTCTTCTTCGCTTCGTTTGATCCTGGGGGATTTGTGACCGTGGATAAGCCACCGGTCGCGTTCTGGATCCAGACGATGTTCGCTTATGTGTTCGGGGTACATGGTTGGAGCGTTATTTTGCCACAGGCTCTGGCCGGAGTCGGGTCTGTGCTACTGATTTACGCACTTGTTAAACCGTCCTTTGGTAAAACAGCGGCTAGGTTCGCAGCGTTAGTGGCAGCTTGTACCCCCATAGCAGCAGCCGTAAGCCGCACGAATAATGTCGATAGTTTATTGGTTTTTACGCTTCTAGCTGCAACGTGGATGCTATTTAAGGCGGTTAAAACAAAGAAATGGATTTGGTCTATCGCCGCTTTCGGAATGATCGGGGTAGGGTTCAATATCAAAATGCTTCAAGCGTATATGGTGTTGCCAGCCTTCTATTTGTTCTATTTACTGGCCTTCAAGGTGAATTGGAAAAAGAAGCTTGGCATCCTTGCTGCCTCAACTGCAACGTTGCTAATTGTATCGTTATCATGGCCCGTCATAGTAGACAGCATTCCTGCGGCGAATCGGCCGTACATTGGAAGTAGTCAAACAAATTCTGTGTTGGAGTTGGCTTTCGGTTACAACGGTATCGCCCGCTTGACAGGGCAGGGAGGACCGGGTGGAGGTAACAAAGCAGGAGACAGTTCGCAGCAAGTGTCTGATGCTAGCGAAATGCCGCAAGGCTTTGCACCTGGTCAGAATGGTACACCAGGTCAGATGCCGGCTGGAGATGGTAAAAATTTTGCTGGAACTCCGGGAGGCGGCGGTGGTGGTGGTATGTTCAACACCGGCACAGCCGGACCGCTCCGATTGTTCCAATCCCAGTTATCAGGACAAATCAGTTGGTTGCTGCCATTTGCCTTATTAGGAGCTGTTGGCTTATTGATGGGGATTCGTAGAAAACAGTCGCTGACGGATAAGCAAAAGGAAAGTCTGTTTTGGCTCGCTTGGTTGTTGCCAATCATGGGATTCTTTAGTGTTGCAGGTTTTTTCCATCAGTATTATCTCATTATGTTAGCTCCTCCTATAGCAGCTTTGACGGGCGCAGGTTGGGTAGAACTTTATAACTTTAACCGCAGTCACGAAGGTTGGAAACAGTGGTTGCTGCCAGTTGGAATTTTAGGCACGACAGCCTTTGAACTCTATATTCTGCTTCCTTATAAGACCCAGATCGGACTTGGTTTACCGATCGCAGTGGGGGTTCTGGGAACTGCGGTTTCACTTATCTTGGGCATGCTTATCGTTAAGCAACCCTCGAATAACGTATCAGTCAGTCCAACGGAGGTTATTCCAGTATTACCTGACAGTGATAGTGTTCAGCGGGTACAGTCGCTCCGAACCAAGATTCAGAAAACTGCCGCTATTACGGGCTTGTTTGCACTGCTAGCAGCTCCACTCTTCTGGTCTGCAACGCCCATTATTTACGGAGGAAACAGCATGTTGCCAGAAGCGGGCCCGACATCGCCCGGTAAAGGGATGGGTATGCCAGGCGGGGGGCAAGGTCAGATGCCAGGCGGGGGGCAAGGTCAGATGCCAGGCCAGACGCAAGACACGACGAAAGATCGTACGAAGAATCAAGCGCCAGGACAATCGACAGGTAATGTCGACACAAATTTGCTGGCTTATCTAACCGCAAACAATACCGGTGAGAAATACCTGTTTGCAACGACTAATGCTGGCACAGCCGAAGCCTATATTATTAAAACCGGCAAAGCAGTGATGGCGATGGGCGGGTTTTCCGGCTCTGATCCGATCTTGACTGTCGATAAATTGAAATTAATGGTAGCCAATAAAGAAGTCAAATATTTCTTGGGTTCCTCGGGCGGTCCCGGAGGAGGAAGCTCGGACGTTCAGGCGTGGATTGTCAAAAATGGTAAGGTAGTCCCGCAGACAGAGTGGCAGTCGAGTACTGAAAAAGAGACTTCCCAGGGAGATAAGGGTATGAACGGCTCCCAGACTTTATACGAAATCAATCCATAAAAAGTAGGATACAAGAGCAAGAGTATGAAAGCAAACATTCGCTAATCCATAGTCATTCTCGGTCGGCGAGTATATCGGACGTATATACGATAAAGCAAGAAATCGTCCCTTATATATTACGGGATGATGAAAAAAGAACGGAAGGTGAAGAGCGTTGTCTAAGATGCCGAAGCGTTCTCTGGAGTTTATGAGGTTCTGTCTGGTTGGAGCAGTCAATACGGGAATTGACTTTGCAGTGTTTACTGTTCTCTCCAACTTTGGTGTTCAGTTGCTAGTGGCTCAATGTGTATCCTACACCTGCGGAGTATTGAACAGTTTTCTTCTGAACCGGACCTGGACTTTCAGAGGACACGGTCAATCCTCCGGACAGTTGGTCCGATTTTTGGGACTGAATCTTTGTACCCTATCAGTAACTTATGGCTTGTTAGTCTACTTTCGGTATCACTTGGTATGGCCATTGCTCGTTTGTAAATTTGTTGCCACGGGAGCAAGTCTTGGAATTAATTATCTAGGAAGCCGTTTATGGATTTTTTCACCAGTCTCACACTTGAAAATTGGAGGGGTATAGAATGAAAATCAGAAAAGCCGTCATCCCTGCAGCCGGGTTAGGTACGAGATTTTTACCGGCGACCAAAGCGCAGCCAAAGGAAATGCTCCCGATCGTTGATAAGCCGGCTATCCAATATATTGTAGAAGAAGCGGTGAAGTCAGGTATCGAAAGCATACTTATTGTAACGGGCAGAAACAAAAAATCGATTGAGGATCATTTTGACAAGTCCGTTGAGCTCGAACAAATGCTCTGGGAAAAGGGGAAAACTAATTTACTGCTTGAGATTCAAAACATCAGCAACATGGCCAATATCGTTTATACTCGCCAAAGGGAACCGCTTGGTTTGGGGAATGCCATTCTTTGCGCGGAGCAATTTATTGGTGATGAACCATTTGCGGTGCTGCTCGGAGACGATATTATGGTTTCCGATCCTCCTGCCTTAAAGCAGTTAATAGACGTTTTTGAAACGTATGAGAAAACAGTCATTGGCGTGCAGTCGGTGCAGCCGGCGGAGGTAAGCAAATATGGCATTATATCGGCGGTGGCACAGCAAAACAAGATTTTACAGGTCAGGGATCTGATTGAAAAGCCCACTCCAGCCAATGCTCCTTCCAATATGGCCATCATGGGAAGGTATATCTTAAAACCATCCATTTTCCCTTTCCTGAAAACGCAAGAAAGAGGAGCGGGTAACGAGTACCAGCTGACGGATGCTTTGCGAGAAGTTTGTCAACAGGAAGGGTTGCTCGGGCTAGAGTTGAAGGGAGACCGCTACGATATAGGAGATAAATTTGGTTACATGAAGGCGATCATTGAAATGGGGCTGGCAAGGGATGAGCTACAACCCCAGCTGATCGAATATTTGCAGCAAGTGCTTAAGAAGCAACTAGGCAGAAATCGGCTGAAAAGGGCGGCGGTATGATTTTGTTTTCTATCAGACGTAGAGTGGTATAAATTCCATTTCATATGGCCCTATCCTCATTGTCACGTCTCTCTTAAATTTATTATTGTTCGTATACCTTATTAAGGTTTTATACGAGATCGTTATAGAAAGGAGGGGATGTAGCCCATTGGAGAAAAAACTATTATAAGTGCTATTTTCTTAATAAGAGGAGGAGATTCTGTATGAAAAACTTGGGAAAAATCCAAAAACAAGCAAGAAGGCCCTGGCTGGTCGTAGGGATGTTATTGTCTTTAGCCATAATTGGAGTAGGTGGTTGTGGTGCAAAAACAGCAACATCTACAACCGCAACGGCTACATCATCAACAGCTACCACTGATGCGTCTGCAACACAGACTGCCCAAAAACCAGCACTTAATCCCGCTGTAGAAGCCGCTATGGGAATACGTCGTCTTCAAGATAACCAACAAACGGTTTTGACGAGTGATCAGAAAGCCAAAATTAAACCGATTTTGCAAACATTAATTGATACCTCTAGCCCTAGTCAGGATTTTCTCCAGCAAAAAGCAGATGCTATCAGCGCTGTATTTACTGACGCACAAAAAACATATTTGAGTACAAATACTCAGAAGGGTAAGCCGGATGGAAATAGCCAAAGTGGGCAAGAACCACCAAAAGATCAAGCAAATGCACAAAACGCCGCTCCAAGTGGAAATAAAACTGCTCCTTCAGGCCAATTACAAGACATATTTAAACAAGTATTAGCTTCTTTAACATAACTTCGAATGTCCAAGACATTATTGACGCTATTCTAGAGATTTTTTGGCCTTCTTTTTAAATAAAGGGAAAAGCCTAAAATCTCTAGAATTTTACAATGCATTACTGCTTTTGGACTGAATAATTGCCGCTCTTGTTCAAACTTATTGTTTCTCAGGTTAAAATATAAATTTTTAAAATATTTTACTTTTATGCATAATTCAAAGACATTACAAAGATTTACAGCCGATATTTAGATGACTGAAGAAATAATAATTTTCTTTCAGAAGAAGGGGGAATTTACATGAGCATTTCGTCTATAAGTAGTACGAGTACTACCCAAAGCCTCAGTGACATTTTAGCTGCTCAATTACAGGCTGCTAAGCAACGTAAGCAAGTTGCCGACAAGCAGAGTAGTACTTCGACTACTGTCTCAACTCAGGATAGCGCTGAATTTAGCCCAGAAGCGTTGCAAGCGTCTAAGAATTCAAGGGTCAATCCGTTGGATACCTTGGTGTCTAACGGAACATTAACAAAAGATCAAGAAAATATTATTGACAGTACTCTTCAATCGGCCATGCAGTCGCAGCTTGCAAACCAGTCACAGTCAGTGACTACAAAAAGTACCACAGAAACAGATCCGTTAGCTAGCATAGTCTCTAGCGGAGTGATTACTCAAGACCAAGCGGATACAGTTAAAAGTACGCTCCAATCAGGTCGGCAATCGCAGTCAGGACCCGCTCCGACGAATCCTTTGGACAGTTTGGTTTCTAAGGGAACGATTACCCAAGACCAAGAAGATGCTATTAGTAACGCGTTTGAATCAGCTATAAAGTCGCAGTCAAGTACCACCAAGGCCAAGACAGACCCATTGGCGAGCTTGGTAACTGATGGAACTATTACTCAGGACCAAGCAAATACGATTAAAGAGGCGCTCCAGTCAGCAATGAAGTCGCAATCAAGCACTACCACTAAGACAGATCCAATGGCGAGCTTGGTAACTGACGGAACGATTACCCAGGACCAAGCAGATGCGATTAAAGAGGCGCTCCAGTCAGCAATGAAGTCGCAATCAAGCACTAAGACCAAGACGGATCCATTGGCCAGCTTGGTCTCTAACGGAATTATTACCAAAGACCAAGAAAATACGATTCAGACTACTTTTGCAACAGCCCAACAAGCTTATCAGCGTCAGGAATAGAGGCGAGGCGGTGATACTAAACTAAACTAAAGTCAAAAGTTCCATAATAAATTCATTATGGAACTTTTGACTTATTAGTTTTCTAATTGCCGCTGCTTTAAGTCAATTGGAAACATTACTCGGGGATTTAACTCCAATGACCCGTGAATTTTTGGCAACTACTTCATCTCTATCTTGGATAAAGAAATATAGTATCATATTTTCGAAGCACCGGATTTGTTCTCCAAATAATAACCTACCCCACGGACTGTTTTTATGTAGGAAGCACCGATTTTTTTCCTGAGATAGTAGATGTAAAGATCGACATTGGCAAACTCACCTCGTGAATAAGAACCCCAGAGTCTCTCAAAAATACGTTCCTTGGTAACAACATTTCCACAGTTACGCATTAGTGTTTCAAGTAATAAGGCTTCTTTTCTACTTAATTTAATGAAATCGCTGCCTTTTGCTACATTACACTTTAAGGTATCTAATGATAAGCCTGCAACCATGAGGTTATTGTCTACTAGTTCCTTACTTCTTCTTCTTGAAAGAGCTCTTAATCTTGCCAAAAGTTCCTCATTGCAATATGGCTGAACGAGATAATCATCAGCACCAGCGTCTAAACCGTCTACTTTGTCTTCTATTCTATCATTAGTTGACAGAAACAATATGGGGATAACTATGCCTTGAAAACGCAATTCCTTGACGATTGTCAGTCCATCAATGCTTGGAAGGAGCCAATCTAAAATAATAAGGTCATAAGATCCAAATAAGGCCATTTCAAGCCCGATTTCGCCATCCGGTATAGCATCGACGACATAGCCCGCTTTTTTCAATGTATGGCTTAGTGATTTTGAAAATTGAATTTCATTTCCTATTAATAATAACTTCATCTCAAACCTCCCGTGACAAAAAATTAAAAAGCGATAATATCTATATATAGTAAAATAAGGTAATTAATCTGAATAGGGTTATATTATACTGCTTGAACCTGAAAGGAAGTTGATAGTTTGCTGAAGGAATGCTGAATGTTTTCACTATTTTCACTAAATATTTCCTTTGCGAAAGATGTCTCCGCCTCGCCAGCGTTGGTGGAGGTTTTGATTCTTATTACTCTTTGCATAATGAATAAAAATAAGAGCCTTTCACCCACATAAGGTGAAAGGCTCTTGTTTTTAAGTATTTAGGCAATGAGGGTGTCATAAATCAGTAATTATTTTTTAAGCTTTGTAAATACTTAACTTTGGAATCCGGCCGAGTCGCTAAATAAACGCCGGCAATCACAATAGCGGCACCAATAAGCTTAAACAGAGTGATCGACTCACCTAAGATTGTCACAGACTGGATAATCGTAAAGATCGGTACTAAATTAATAAAAATGGCTGTGCGAGACGCACCAATACGTTGGATGGCAATCATCTGGAAAAGGTAACCCAATACGGAAGCAAACACGCTCATATACAGAATGGAAAGCCATCCGCTGGTGGTCGCAGAATATAGATATGTGGCAGGGTTTTCCCACAATACGAAAGGAACGGCAATCACAACACATATCAAAAAGGTATAAGCAGTGACCATGAGTGGTGATAGAAGATATTGTTTCATATACCGACGACTAAGTAGCGAATAGACAGCAAAACAACAGACCGCGCTCAGCATAAGTAAATCGCCTTTGTTGAATTGAAAATGAGAGATTAACTGCAAATCGCCATTGGTGATGAAGAGAAAGACGCCAGTGAAGGACATAATGATACCAAATAGCCTCAAGGGGGTTAATTTCTCGCTAAAGAACATAGCCGCTAGAAGTGTTGTTACCATGGGATTGGTCGCTCCGAGCAGTGACGAATTAATCGCCGTTGTATATATCAATGAACTGAAGAATAAGGCATGATAACAAAAGGTTCCGACGAATCCAAGAAGTATAAGGGGGAGCCATTGTCTGCCGTGCGGTAAAAGGTTTTCCGGCTCTTTAAAGTACAATATTGTGAAAATAAATGGTAAGGCAAAGAGAAAGCGAAAGAAAGTCAGTGCAAATGGAGGAAATTGTCCTACGGCAATTTTTCCGGTAATAAATGCACCAGACCAAAAAATAGTAGTCAGTACCATTAACAAGCGAATCTGTTTATCGGACATTTAAACGCTCCTTTTTATTGGCTTTTGACAAGAAATTTTAACATTATCTGCCTTTTAGAAGTTTAACAACCTATTGAGCGATAGTCAATAGGTTGTTAAACTTTGGAGGAAGGTTCAGAAAATGTGTGGAATGCACAAGGTATAGACAAATATGTTTAAATTAAAGAAGGTATATTATGGCAAAGTGTGGAATAGTCAAAAGTAGCTTTTTTAGCTACTTTGCCACGTGAATCATTCCTAGTGCAAATGATCCAAAGCTTAGGTTATATGAATTCAAAAAGTGAAAGGTGAGATGTGATGCTAATCATTCGAAACGTTTAGTGGTTTATGTAATTATCTTTAAATGGGATTCAAGGCGAAGAAATAAATTTGGTATAGAATTAGAATTGAAAATTGTGGAGGAGAGATAGTATGAGAAAACCATTAATCTTTATCGGCGCAGTTATGCTGAGCCTAGCGATGACCCTTAGCGGTTGCGGAACTCAGAGTTCAAAAACGGGTGAACAATCTTCCAACGTGGTAAACGCTCCCGCTCAGCCAGTTACAGCTGCGCCTGTCTACAAACGAACTGAAATAATTTCATCACCGGACACAGCAAAACAACTTCTGATTGAAGGAAATGCACGTTTCATTTCCGGTAAGACCTTGAGTAAGGACCTAAGTTCCACAAGACGAATAGATTTAATGAAGAACGGACAGCATCCCTTTGCGGTAATTGTGAGTTGCTCAGATTCGAGGGTTCCGCCCGAGCTTTTGTTGGACCAAGCCCTTGGTGACTTATTTGTAATCCGTGTGGCGGGGAATGTAATCACCCCAGTCGAACTTGGAAGCGTAGAGTATGCAGTTGAACACTTGAAAGCGCCCTTGGTCGTAGTTCTTGGTCATGAGGGGTGTGGAGCAGTCACGGCCGCTGTGCAAGGAGGCGAAATACCCGGTAGTATTTCTGCAATCACTGATAAGATTAAGCCTGCCGTAGATGGGGCAAAGGCCTTGGGACTGACGGGTAACGATTTGGTTGAAAAGAGTATAGATATTAATATTAACAACGCCCTAAAGGATATTGATGCAAGTCCAATTATTAAAGAGAGTGTGGAATCGAAAAAGATAAACGTATTAGGAGCCAAATATGATCTTGATGAAGGTGCTCTGAAGTTTATCAATGATTAGAACAATTAGAACGTGAACTTTGCCGACTCCATTTCATAACATTTATTTTAAATAAGGCAGATGAAAGAAAATAACAAGTCGAAAATGCCTTGGATACACTTAACTTCCAGAAAGTATAACTTAGTTTACTTTCTGACTAGTTCAAGGCGGCATATTCACCTCATAGCGGGGCTATTAGGTGAATATGCCAATGCAGTATGACACAAAATAGACTGGCTTAATGACTGTTTATTTTCTTGAATTTTCCAGATATTGAAAGAGGGAATCAGATATTGTGTCCTAAGTATTCCGAACCTTTGCGCGATAATAGTTTTGGCAATCTACGTGCTGATTGCCAAAACTGTTTCGGTTTATGCTGTGTTGCACTGTACTTTTCAGCTTCGGAAGGCTTTCCAATCGACAAAGACGCAGGTCAGCCTTGTCTCAACCTTCAACCAGACTTTCACTGTTGTGTTCACAAAGGCCTAAGGGAACGGGGCCTCAAAGGGTGCTTGGCCTTTGATTGTTTTGGGGCGGGGCAGAAGGTTGCCCAAGTCAGCTTTGGTGGACAGGACTGGCGGGAATTCCCAGAGTCCGCGCAGCAAATGTTCGAGGTTTTCCTAATCATGAGACAAATCCATGAGCTACTCTGGTATCTGACAGAAGCACTGACCCTACAACTATCCCTCCCTATCCATAGTTCGCTCAGCTCCATGCTCGATGAGACGGAACGACTCACTCATCTCAATCCCGACTCTCTCCTAGAACTGGACGTGGCAGTACATCGAGCAGATGTTAATACTTTACTACTAAAGACCAGCGAACTTGTACGAGCTGATGCTCGTCATGGGCAGAAGGCTCATTCGGGGCGTCAGAAGACCTTTGGTCGAGGAGCCAACCTTATAGCTACTGACTTAAGAAGAATGGACCTGAGAGGAGCTAACCTGAGAGGAGCCTGCCTTATTGCTGCTGACCTTAGAGGAACCGACCTGAGTGGGACTGATTTCATTGGGGCTGATTTTCGTGATACTGACCTCAGCGGAGCTGACTTCACCACGAGTATCTTTCTCACCCAAGCCCAAATTAACGCAGCGAAGGGGAATATTAGCACAAAGTTACCCCCGTCGCTTACTCGCCCAACGCACTGGGGCCGTTGAGATAGTGAACTTGTCATAGTGGTAATTATAAACTTTACTCAATTTCACGAAGTCAAGTCTAATTAGATATTCAGAAGACTACTGAAGAGGGAAGGCGTAATTAGGCAATTATGTAAGGAAATATAATGACTTCTGAGTCGATTGATGAATATATTCTAAAATTTCCTCCTGAGATCCAGGAAATACTTAAAGTGTTAAGAAACGTTATCAAAGAGTCTGCGCCAGACGCAAAAGAAAAGCTAAGTTATCAAATGCCTACGTTTGTGCTACATGGAAATCTAGTGCATTTTGCTGCTCATAAAAATCATATTGGATTTTATCCCACTCCCAGTGGAATTAAGGCATTTAAGCATGAATTATCGGAATATAAAGGAGCAAAAGGGTCAATACAATTTCCCTTCGATAAACCACTGCCTTATCAATTAATAAGCAAAATAGTTAAATTTAGGGTTTTGGAGAATATGAAACAAGCAGAAGAGAAATCGAAAAAGAAGAAATAACTGTATATCCTACCCCTGGTTAATCACATATTAGGAAAAGGAAATAACACTGAGTTGTCATTGACACTCAGTGTTATTTTAAGCATAAGTCCTGAAGCAGAGCAATCGTTTGTGGGAAAGCAGTGGGTATGATATAGTGAAATCTGAAAGATTGGGGGTTTTCACAATGCCACGGATGGTGATTTTAGACGGGAATAGCCTTGCGAATCGCGCCTTTTATGCTCTGCCGCCGTTGACCACGGCTGATGGGCGCCCAACGAATGTCTTACATGGTTTTTTGACCATGCTTTTTAGATTGGAACAAGAACAACATCCAGATTCTTGGGTGGTGGCTTTCGATAAAACTAAGGCAACGGTACGAATTGAGCAGTATGCTGGGTATAAAGCACAGCGCAAAGAAACCCCGGAGGGTTTGCGTCCGCAATTCGATTTTCTCAAAGAAGTCTTAACGGAATTAGACGTGCCCATGCTTGAGTTGGCGGGTTATGAAGCGGATGATCTTATTGCCGCAGTAACCAAACAAGCAGAAGCGCAAGGCATGGAAATCCAGATTTATACGGGGGACAGAGACGCACTTCAGCTGATATCTCCCAAGACAAATATATTTTTGACTAAAAAAGGGATTAGTGAGGTTGAACGCTATGACGAAAATGCCTTATGGGAACGTTATCAGCTCAAACCGTACCAAATCATCGATCTGAAGGGTCTTATGGGAGACAGTTCAGATAATATCCCCGGGGTTCCGGGTGTCGGTGAGAAAACCGCGTTGAAATTGCTCTGGGAGTATGAAACAGTCGAGGGCGTTTTGGCGAATGTTGATAAAGTATCTGGAAAGAAATTACACAGTAATTTAGTGGAATTTGCTGATCAGGCAAGACTAAGTAAAAAATTGGCGACTATGCTGACCGAAGTTCCGTTGTCGTTTTCTCTAGACGATCTTGTTTACCGCCGATCACAAGCGACTAAAGTTCTCCCTGTGTTTCAAAAGTATGATCTAAAGAGTGTGACTCGCATATGGCAAGAACGTCACAAGGACGATGTAGTAACGATGGGAGAAAGCCCGGAAAGTTTATTGGAAGCTTGGCCTGAATGCGTCCTTTCAGAAAAGGGCTGGTTGGAACAGATCGAAAAGTGGCAATCAGGGAAAGCTCCGCTCACTTTAGCCTGTCGTTATGAGGGAACTGGATTACAAGGCGGTCATTGGCTGGAATGGGGAGTGGCTACTCAGGGCGAGGCTTATACGCTGACACGTGCGGAAGCGTCTCAAGACGTTACTAAAGCGTGGTTAGACCTGCTGGCTAATGATCAGGTTTATAAAACATTAGCAGATAGTAAGACAGTGTCCTTGTTGCTGGCCAATGAAGGTGCTTCCTTAAAAGGACTCGTGCTGGATCTGAGCTTAGCATCCTATCTGATTCAATCCACCCGGACAAAATTTGCTCCGCTGGATTTGGTCAAGGAATACGAGCCGAACCAAGAGGCTTTCCGGAGCATCGGCGAAGAAGCGGCTGCTTTAGCCCAAGTTGCCCCTAAATTTAATGAAGAGATTCATTCCCTGGGACTTGCCCACCTGCTCCATGAAGTCGAAGAACCGTTAAGTTTGATACTTGCGCAAGTGGAACGCCATGGGATTGCAGTTGACGCAGAGCAGTTAACGGGCATTGGTGAAGGGATAAGTATAACCTTAAAACAGCTGGAGCAAGACATTTATGTTCTAGCTGAGGAAACATTTAATATAAATTCGCCTAAACAGTTGGGAACGATTCTTTTTGAGAAACTTGGTCTTCCTACGGCTAAAAAGACTAAAACAGGGTTTTCCACCGATGCGGAGACGTTAGAGGAACTGCGCTTAGCTCACCCAGTCGTGGAAAAGATTCTTGACTATCGTCAGTTGAATAAACTGATGTCTACCTATGTGAATGGGTTGCTCGCTCAAATAAAGGATGGCCGGATTCATACGACATTTCAACAAACGGTGACAGCAACCGGTCGTTTGTCAAGCACGGAACCGAATTTGCAAAATATCCCTATTCGGCTTGAACAGGGACGTCTGTTAAGGAAAGTTTTTCATTCCACGGAACCGGGCTGGGTCCTTCTCTCTGCCGATTATTCTCAAATTGAGCTTCGGATTTTAGCCCACTATTCTCAAGATCCTCTTCTTTGTGAATCATTTGCGCTAAAACAGGATGTGCATACCCGAACGGCGGCGGAAGTCTTCGGCATCTCGCTTGAAGCAGTTACTCCGAACATGCGTCGAAGTGCCAAGGCGGTCAATTTTGGCTTGGTATACGGCTTAACGGAGTTTGGTCTTTCGAGGGATTTAGGGATTCCGCGTAAAGAATCGAAATTTTACATCGAGCAATATTTTAAACGCTATAGTGGGGTTAAGCGTTATCTTGAAGATGTTGTAACGCAGGCAAAACAAGCGGGAGAAGTCCGAACCTTGTTAAATCGCCTTCGGCGTATTCCTGAGTTGCTTCACTCCAGTCGGGTTCAACGCCAGTTTGGAGAACGTATTGCCATGAATACACCAGTTCAGGGGACAGCGGCAGATATTATGAAATTAGCCATGATCGATGTCGCCGAAGGATTGAAACCCTTCCGAGCGGATATGTTGCTCCAGGTGCACGATGAGCTCTTGCTCCAAGTGGCTCCTGAGGATTTGGAGGGTGTAGCGCGTATGCTGATCGATAAAATGGAAAACGCTTGGCATCTTTCTGTGCCTATGACGGTGGAATGCAAAGTTGGGCCCAATTGGTATGATATGCAGTCGTTTAAGCCGATGGATTAAGGAATGAGGAAAAGAACATGCCAGAACTTCCAGAGGTCGAAACCATTCGAAGAACCTTACTCGAACATGTTAAAGATTTAAAGATTGAGGAAATTACGCTCATCTGGCCCTCCGCTGTATGCGGTTGGCAAGACAAGAGCTTTGAGGGTTTAGCCACCGGTCGACGAATCAAAACGATTGAGCGCCGAGGTAAATATCTTCTAATTATGCTTGATGAGGACCTGACCTTAATCGCCCATATGCGGATGACCGGACGCTTAAACTATTTTGCTGAAAGTCAGGAACCAGAAAAGCACACCCATGTGGTTTTTCGACTAGAACATGGAGAACTACATTTCTCAGATGTGCGCAAATTTGGGCGTATTCAAGCCATACCGACCCCGTTATGTATTTCTGAATCCTCTTTGCGCAAGCTCGGACCGGAGCCCTTGGAAAAGGAATTCACACCTGAAGTGCTGAAAGAACGGTTTGGAAAGAAGAAGGTCTTCTTAAAAGCGGCCTTACTTGACCAGACTGTTCTTGCCGGAATGGGGAACATCTATGTCGATGAATCCCTGTTTTTAGCAGGATTATCTCCAAACCGCAGAGTGGATACCCTATCCAAGGAAGAAAATTTGAGGTTGCATCGCGCGATTCAAAACGTCCTGCAAGCTGGAATTGATGCCCGGGGTACATCTTTCCGGGATTATCGAGATGCCAATGGGGAAAAGGGATCATTCGAACTGGCCTTACAGGTGTACGGACGAGGTGGAGAACCTTGCAGGGGTTGTGGGCAGACGTTAGAACGAATACGTCTCGCCGGACGGACGACGGTTTATTGTTCAAGGTGCCAGAATTAGTGCAAGAAAAATACCGAGGTTAAAAGGGGCGTGGCGAAACTTAAGTTTCGTTACGCCCCTTTTAAATGGCGTGACTAATTTTACAGCGATCTTATCGCTGCCCAAGGACAGTGAGTTGCGTGTAGGTATGTCGGCAGAAGCAAAGGTTATAAATCAGGGCGTTATTGGTGTGGTTATTCTACCTATGTCTGCAATACAGTTCGACGATAATAACAACCCTTATGTATTGATCAAAGACGGCGCCAAGACGCCCCAACAGAGCGGGATAAAAATTGGGATTAATAATGGAGTCCATGCAGAAATTAAAAGTGGCGTGAAACCAAATGATACAGTCTTGGTGCCACCAGCCGTTAAATCGTCTATTGCTCTAATTACAATTGTGCAGGGGGCAACTGGAAGTGTTACACGCCAGATTTCTTCACTGGGTGCCAATAAAATTAGCATTCAGGCAATGGGTACCCGACTCAAGCAAGGACTGAGTGAAAAAGATTTGGAGCAACTCTCGCAAGTAAATTATGTCGACGGTGTTATGACGAGTAGAAGCTGTAGTGTTTAGGCGATGAATGTTTTCCTGTCAGGAGCCCCCCGATGGTGAGTAAAATGTCGAGAGGGGCGGGAAGACGGCGGAAGAGGTACAATCGTTTGTTAGAATGCGGTGGGTATGATATAGTAAATTGCGAAGATTGGGCGACTAGCAAACCCAATTCAATTATTTCATAGACATTTGTGCAAGTCGAGAACTCTCCCTTCTTGCATCGAGATAAAGGGGCTAACTAGAGAAATGAGTGTTTTATTTTGCCGTGATTGTGGCGTAGATATTTCGGGTGACCCGCTGTTTCGGCGGGTCAGTTTTGCTCTGGAAAATGGGGAAAAAGCTGCCCTAGTCGGTCCGAATGGTGCAGGTAAAACTACGCTAATCCGGGCCTGCTTAGGGGATGTACGTTTAGAAAGCGGCGAAGTGCAAATTCTTGGATCCTTCGGTTACCTTCCTCAGACGCCTATTGTTGAGGGTGAGGGTAGTGTTTTTGAGTGTGTCATCCAAGAACGAGCGGATTTGTTGCAAATGCAGGAACAGCTACGTGAGTTAGAAGAGAAAATGGCTCTCACGCCTAGTGAGAAAGTTATGGAGCAATATGCCGCTCTGACAGAGTTATTTGAACGTCAGGGAGGATATGCTTTAGAGGCCTTGGTCCGAAGAATTTTGGCCGGACTTGGACTGGAAACAGAAATGAATTCTCTGGTCACCACCTTGAGTGGAGGGCAGAAGACGCGGTTAGCCTTATGCAAGCTGTTGCTCAGGTCGCCCGAACTCTTAATCTTGGATGAGCCCACGAATCATTTGGATATCGCAGCGCTGGAGTGGTTGGAAGGATATTTGCGAGATTACGCTGGAGCGTTGCTTATCGTATCTCATGATCGTTACTTTTTGGATCGTACCGTGTCTAGGGTTTTTTGCTTGGAAAATGGCGGGTTAAAAGGGTATTCTGGGAATTATTCAGAGTACGAACTTCTGCGTATCTTGGAAAATATAACAATCAGTCGTGAGGCAGATCGGCTGGCCAATAAAATTGCCAAACTTGAGGAGTATGTTCGAAGGAATAAGGCCGGGGTCAATTCGAAGCAGGCCCGTGGTCGTGAGAATCAGCTGCAGAAGTTAAAGCCGATCCAGGTCGCCAAGGTCGACCATGGACTTGCTATTTCATTGGGCAGAGGAGGGCGAAGTGGGGACCGTGTTCTTTTGATCGACGATCTTTCAATTACCTACGGAACACGTACTCTTTTTCAGAATGTTCAATTGGATTTGAGACGAGGAGACCGGGTTGCCTTGCTGGGCAAAAACGGGATTGGCAAAACCTCGATTCTAAAGGCAATTCTTCAACAGGTGACTTTCGCAGGCACCATTCGCTTAGGTGCGAATGTAAAAGTCGCTTATTACTCTCAAGAACATGAAAATCTGGGTAATTCTGGGACGGTGATGGATGAAATTCGAGATGTTTCAAGGTTGAAAGACCCGGAGATCAGAAGTTTACTCGCCCGGTTTGGATTTAGGAAAGATGATGTTTTTAAGCTCGTTTCTGTGCTCAGTGGGGGCGAAAAGAGCCGTTTAGCCCTATGTAAACTTTTCCTCGAGCAAGGAAACTTGTTGTTGTTGGATGAACCTACCAATCATCTGGATGCAGAAACCCGCGGAGTACTTGAAGAAGCGCTTCAAGAGTATGATGGAACTGTGCTCGTTGTTTCCCATGACCGCTACTTTTTGGACAAAATCGTCTCTAAGATCGCGGAACTTACAGCTCAGGGATTGTCACTTTACGAAGGCGATTACACTGGCTTCAAGGAGTTTAAACAACAGGCTGAAATGGTTGTTGCACCGCTCGAACGGAATCTCAAGCCAAGTTATCAAGATCAGCAAGAAACGCGTAGTTTGGTGCGAGAGAAAAAGCGGATGAAGCAACTAGAAACCGAAGTTGAAGAATTAGAGTTGGTACTTCAAACGTTGGAATCAGACCTTGCTCTAGCAGATACTAATTATGAATTGGCCATGAAGCTTCATGAAGAGTGTGAAAAGGTAAAAGTTCGTCGAGATAAGGTCTTAGAAGAATGGATTGCCGGGAGCGATTAGTTTCACCAAATAGCTGCTAAACCCATATATTATCCTGAAGTCGCAAGGTGGAGGGATACATATATGGGGATAGCTTTACTTATGGCGGTGGCTTTAAGTTTGGATGGATTTGGTGTCGGGCTGGCTTACGGATTACGCCGGATTCGCTTGCCTTTGAGTTCTCTTATGGTCATCGCCCTGTGTACCGTTTTTGCAATGGGGACATCGATGCTTTTTGGTTCTTGGGTTACGTTATGGCTTAAGTTTATTCCGGCACGGGTATTGGGAGCTTCTATTTTGCTTTCCATGGGGGTCTTTCAGTTATCGAGGGCAATATGGAACAATCAACAGGAGATCTTGCCGCAAGCGGTCCCGGTGATGGCCGTAGCAATGCAAAAGCCTGTCTTGGAGCCGGTATTCCGAATTCAATTGCGTTTGCTAGGATTAGTAATCCAGGTACTTAGAACGCCTGATCTAGCAGATATCGATGGGTCAGGTGGGATTAGCCTTCGAGAAAGTCTTTTGTTAGGGAGTGCACTGGCCTTAGATGCTTTTGCTGGTGGGATTGGTGCAGCAATGGCAGGAATGACTATATCAGTCATCGGGGTAGTGGCTGTAACCCAAATTCTTATGTTACGCTTAGGTCAACAGACGGCTGGCAAACTTCCGGAAAGCTGGACGGCTAAAGCAGAATATTTACCAGGCGTTGTCTTAATCCTTGTAGGGTTGGGTAAAATGATTTGAGGTGAAGTATGTGTTGACAATCGGATTGACGGGCGGGATTGGAAGCGGTAAATCAACGGTAGCCCAGTGGTTTGAAAAACAGAAGGTTCCGGTGCTGGATGCCGACAAGACGGTTCACCGATTGTTGCAATATGACCGTACAATCATTTTTGAGTTAGTTCATGAGTTTGGACCTCAGATCCTTTGGGAAAATGGACAAATTAATCGTTCCGAACTAGGTAGGCGGGTTTTCCAAGATGAAGATGCACGAAAGCGCCTAGAGCGCATCGTGCACCCTCACGTGCTTGAATGCATGAATGAGGAGCAAGCCGCGTTTCGGGATAGCGGAGCTAAAGTTTGCGTGTTAGATGTACCTTTGCTCTTTGAAGCAGGAATGGAGCAGATAGTTGACGAAGTTTGGGTTGTCTGGGTACCCCATGACTTGCAAATTTTGCGCGTCCTTGCGCGGGACAAGCTGAGTCAAGGTGAAGTGGAAGCCCGTATCGCAGCCCAAGCGTCATTAGATGATAAGTGTAGGCGCGCCGAAGTAGTTATTGATAACTCCGGTACCGAGCTAGAGACGGAACGCCAGCTTGAAGAAGCCTGGAAAAGATTGCTCTTGAAGCAAAGACTCAGTGAATCATAATAATTTAGGCGATGAATTTACACTTAATCAAGTACTGCGCCAATCGGGATGAGGAGTTGTGATGGGTAAAAAGAAAATGAAGAGTTGGATGTTGATCAGAAGAATTATTATTTTCATTTTGCTGGTCATCGTAGCGGTTTATGGAATGTTGCAAATTCCAGCATTGGAGAAGGTTATTTATCCATATCCACATCGAGCCATTATAGAGAAATATTCCGCGCAATACGGAGTCGATCCTTTGCTTGTTGTTGCTGTGATCCGAGAAGAAAGTAAATTCCTCCCGCAGTCCGAATCTCGCAAGGGCGCAAAAGGTCTGATGCAGTTAATGCCCACTACGGCTCGCTCGATCGCTCAAAGTATTGGAGATAAGACCTATAGTGACGATGATTTGCTTAATCCAGAGAAGAATATTCAATATGGAACCTGGTATCTAGCAAGTTTAGAAAAAGAGTTTTCCCAAAACACCTCCTTAGTGATTGCTGCCTATAACGCTGGAAGAGGGCATGTCCAAGAATGGATTAAAGCTGGCCAAATTGATCCTAGTAATTTACTTCAAGAGACTATTCCGTTTAAGGAAACGCGGGATTATGTGGGCCGTGTCTTGAACAGCTATCAAAAATATATGACACTTTATAGTACATAGGTTGGCTGGTTAGAACTTTTGTGGCCTTTGTATTTTGCTTGAGGAGAGTACCCTCTCAGGTTTGAGGGATTACTTTGAATGAAGTTTAGTGTGAAAGGAAGAGAGCCTTGTGAAAGCGGTAGACCCGGAAGAGGTAAAACAGATGCTGACTCGGCTTAAAACCATACGTGGGCATATTTCAGGGGTTGAACGTATGATGGAGGACGAAAAGAGCTGTGAGGAGATATTATTGCAGCTTGTCGCTATTCGTTCTGCCGTGCATAAAGTATCTGTAATTGTAGCGCAACGTTATGCGAGCACCTGTTTAATCGAGGCGATAGATCAAGGAGAAAATCGTCAGGAATCGCTGAACAAAGCAATTGAAACACTTATGAAACTAAATCAATAACAAAAAAGTCCTCACCAAAGTTTGGTGAGGGCTTTTTTGATTTGAGTTGAATGTATGATCTAAGTTAATTACTTCAGGGAGTCTAACATTTCATGATAGTCATAGCCGGAGACTACATTTCTGATATCCTTCATATAGGTGTTTGCAGGCACGTTTTCAGGTAGCTTGAAAAGTTTATAGAATTCTTTAATATCAAGGTTTACAGTCTTCGCAGCATCTGTTATCGTCATCGAACCTTTGATACCTACTAAATTAACCATATTTTGGGGTTCAACCGATGCGGGTTTAGCTTGATCTGTTGTCCCTGCAAGGGATTCCTTAATCTTATCGAAATTATAGCCTGATGCGGCTTTAGATATTTCTTTCATTTTAGTTTCCACAGAAACGTTTTCTGGAATCTCGAATTTCTTGTAAAACTCCTTAAGTTCTGTCTTTGTTGATGCTGCTGCTTCCTTAATACTCATATAGCCTTTTACTTCGTCATAATTAAGGGATTCTCCCGTTTTTAGTGGGGTTGGAGTGAGGGCATATATTCCAGCAGCCTGTGAAGCAAATATTGAGCCAAAGAACACTACCATAATCAGGACAATTACGGGCAATGGTTTTATAATCTTATTGCTTATCTGGTGATCAAGAGCACCTGGCTTGGGGCAGTTTAAGACACAAGTCTGGCAATTCATACACTCGGCCGTCGTAACTTTCAAACTATGCTGGACATCGATATTCATCGGACAGCCCTTAGTGCATATTCCGCAGTCTATGCATACATTTTCGTTTCTAACCACTTTAAAGGGGCTTATTTTACCTACGATTCCGTAAAGTGCCCCCATAGGACAAAGATATTTGCAAAAAAAACGGTCATAAATCAGGGAGCCAAGAACAGTAATAACCAGAATAATTAAGCCTACTGGCGATTCCGACCACACACTTTCCAAGCCTGCTGGAAGATGGGCGTAGGCTGACCAAGGATCGTAGGGAGCCATCCATAGTCCTGCAGTTTTCCAAGCATAAAATACAGTAAGAACAAGCACTACATATTTTAAATATCTTAAAGGTTTGTCGATTGTAGAAGGCATAACCAGCCTTCGCTTGAAAAGCTTCTGACCAATTTTGCCAAAGAATTCTTGAATTGCGCCAAAGGGACAAATTAATCCGCAAAAACTTCGTCTGAAAAGTATCGCAACAACTAGAGTGATTACAAACAGGGTCATTGTTCCGGCAAATATTTTGGCGATGAAGCTTCCTGCTGTAAATACTTGGTAAATGCTCTCGATTCCTCCGAAGGGACACAGTGCATGGATTGATGGCGCCTTTGTTCCTCCTAATACTTGATGGAGATAGGCTGCGTAACTAACAAGCACAACGAACAAGGTCAAGAGACCCCATCTCAAATATTTCGCCAGCTTATTGTTCTTCAACATAATGTCCCCCCTAATATCTTTTTTGTTAAAAGTTTAATTTGAGTTCACAAAAAAATTATGCAAGGTCTGTCTGTCTTGTCTTTATAGTGTCACGCATTTTCACAAACTCAGTTGAACTTAAGTTTCCACTGGCATAGCGTTCCTTGAGTACTATGATCGCCGAACCATAGGAATCTTCGCCTTGCAAAATTGACTTAACTTCATAGTATTTATCATCATCTATTTCATTTTTGGCATATCGAACATTTAAAATATCTAAGATTCGTTCATCTTCAGGTTTAGTTCTAGTTGGTGCCATAAATACTATGAAGAAAGCAATAATAACTAGAAGAAGGACTCCTACCGTAAAAAATGGCGAATAAATTAGATCTGTTCCAATAGAGTGACTATACCTCATACAAATGCCTCCCGTCACTAAAAAATCTAACCTTATAGAAAGATTTTCAGCCGGAAAAAACATTCTATGTTTCCCGGCTGAAAATACATGGGTATGGTTCTATTGGTTGTTTAAACCGTTCCCCATGCCACGACCCATGCCGCCACCATTGCGTTGTCCTGAACCTCTACCTGTTCCCATTCCTTGTCCAAAACCTATGCCATTGGCTTTACCACTGCCAGTTCCGTCGCAGGTTGCCTGATTCGTCTTTATGGAATTATAGATCTCATCCGCCTGGGCTTGAGTTAATTTGCCGTCCGCAACTCTTTGGTCAAGAACAAGTTTTTTCTGCTCAAGTGATTGAGCCTTAAATTCATCTAACTTTCCAGCTTCTTGGGCAATGGCTCCATAGGTAGTTCCGGCTGCTCTTTGCGTAGTAACATCTGCTACAGACTTTCCTGTTAAACCAGCTACTATACCCGCCGGTGTCGTTGTGCCAGTAGCATAGGAAGCACCCGCTACCCCGACTACCCCTAAACTACCAATGATTGTGGCCACAGCTATAAGTTTCTTGAAGTTTTTCATAAAATACACGCTCCTTTTTGATTTAGGTCGTTTGCTTTGTTTCAACCTTACGACTTTATTATGTCGGGAAATTGTGTCAAAAGTTTGACATGAGTTTGACATAAGTTTGACAGGTGTTTGAAACATGCCATAAATATGTCACAAATAATATTCGGATTAATGATAAAATATAGGATGGAGGAAGGTGCGAAAATGAACAAGTATCTACTGATTGCAGATGACAATGATGGCATTCTCGATATATTAAAGACCTATGTCACTAAAGAAGGCTTTTTCCCGATTATTGCGCATGATGGGGAAGAGGCAATAGAAATGTTTATCAAATATAGGCCACTGCTTTTACTACTGGACGTTATGATGCCTAAAAAAGACGGTTTTGTGGTATGTAGGGAGATCCGCCAAAGTTCCAATGTGCCCATTATAATGATTACGGCTAAAGGAGAAGATGGTGATCGTATTATGGGGCTTGATATCGGCGCGGATGATTATATTGTGAAACCCTTCAGCCCGGGAGAAGTCATGGCTAGAATCCGCGCTGTCTTAAGACGCCTCGATATTTCAGAGGAACAAAGCGCAGAACTTGTCTGTCACCCCGGTCTGAAAATTAACATCACGGACTATGAAGTGATAATGGATGATCAGCCAATCAGCCTTACAAAGAAGGAAATCGAGATATTATGGCTTTTGGCATCTAACCCGGGAAAAGTTTTCTCACGGGACAACCTTTTGAACAGCGTGTGGGGCTATGAGTATTTTGGCGATGCTCGCACGGTAGACACCCATATCAAAAGACTGAGGTCTAAAATAAATATTCCTGAAACCTTTAGCTGGGACATAAAAACCATCTGGGGCATTGGGTATAAATTTGAGGTAAAGCATGTTCAAGAATAAAATAGCTGTCAAACTAACGGCGGGCTTTGTAGTCATCGTGCTTATATCAATGCTAGCTATCGGAATATTTTTCATTCAAATGTTTAGGGAATATGTCTTTGATAGCCGGGAAAAAACTATGCTGGCAAGTGCACGAAGCATATCGCTGGCGGTGGCTGACTCCCTACAAACTAATAGTCAGATGCCGGGCTTCGGAGGGTATATGCGTTCTCTTGATACACTAACGGAGTCGAAAGTTTGGATTACTGACAGTAAAGGGGACCCCACCATAATGTCAGGTATGGGGCAAGGTATGGGGCGAGGACAAGGTCAAGGCCAGGGCCGAGGTATGGGGACTGGCCTAGGACACCAGGGTAACATAAATAACTTAGAGCCTCTCCCCAAGGAGGCTGAAAACGTAATTCAAGATGTTCTCACAGGTAAGGAATCCGTTAGCGAAAGTTTTAGCAGCGTCTATAACGAAGCGACTCTAACCGTGGGTGTCCCAATCGTTGACACCAACCATGCAATCATTGGCTCGGTGCTTCTTCATTCTCCGGTAACTGGAGTTACAGAAACGCTATACAAAGCTGTGAGTATATTGGTAGTCAGCCTTCTGGCAGCCTTGATTCTTGCTGTAGGTTTGGGCATTTTCTATTCTCTTCTCTTTACTCGTCCCTTGAAAGCCATGAATCGAACCGCGCTTGAAATAACGCGGGGCAATTATTCAGCCAGAACAGGCGTTGAGCGCAAGGATGAATTGGGACAGCTTGGGAATTCCCTGGACACTTTGGCATTGGAGTTGGGATCTACGATCAATCAACTTTTTCAGGAGAAAGGAAAGCTTAAAGACATAATAGCGAGTATCTCAGAAGGGATCGTCGCTTTTGATACGAGCCTAAAATCGGTGAGCTTCAATTATGCTCTCGCAGAAATTATGAATAGACCTCAGCCATATTTGAAGGAAGACATGGAAAAGGACCTCGGTTTTTTAGAAATTGAAGTCCAGCTTACAAAAGTTATGGACGAAAAAAAGCCCTCGCAAGTGCTAAAAGATTGGTTGGGTAAAAAGCTTATGTTTATCTTTTCCCCCATCGTGGATAATAATGGAAAGGTAACAGGAAGCGTTGCCTTAGTTCATGATATCAGTGAAAGCGAGCGGCTTGAGCAACTACGCCGGGATTTTGTTGCTAATGTGTCTCATGAATTTCGTACCCCACTGACAGTCATCCGCGGCTCCCTCGAAGCATTGGTGGATGGTACCGTTGAAAAGAGCGAGGATATTACGCGTTATCACCAAAGGATGCTTTTAGAAACGCGCGGCATGGAACGTTTGGTAGGAGATCTCTTAGAGCTCTCCCGGCTTCAATCAGGTAAAATTACAATGCATAAGGAAACTATTCATATTCCTAGTCTCCTGGCAGATACGGTAAAGAGTCTTCAGACAATCGCAGAGAAGAAGGAAATTACGATCGAATATTTATCTGAGCAAAACGTTCCTCCGGTGCTTGGCGATTATGATCGTTTACGTCAACTGTTTGTAATATTCTTAGACAATGCCATTAAATATTCTCCAAATAACACGAAGGTGTCCGTTGAAACAAGATTTCTTGAGAATAATAGTTTGTCAGTCATAATCCGTGACCAGGGGTATGGTATTTCTGCGGATGAATTAACACATATCTGGGATCGTTTTTACAAAGTGGATAAATCCAGAAAAGGCAATAGTACTGGGCTGGGCCTTGCCATTGCAAAGCACTTGATTGAGCTTCAGAATGCGAAGGTTTTAGTACAGAGCGAGGTTGAAAAGGGTACTGTAATCGAAGTGAAACTGCCCTGCGAGCGGGGGTAATTGCTCGAGCGCGGTTACATTGTGCATCGCATGCTCATCAGACGATAGGGACAATGTAACAAGGCGTCGTCCGGTTTAGCCCTTTAGCATTTTACGACAGAGGAGGACATTGACAAGGTCCTTAAAGTGGTTGAAAGTATTGCCTTGGATTTGCATTAAAAACCGTATTATAATATTATTAATAGATGACTTTGGACAAGGTATATTAAAAGTAGATTAGAGGGGTTTATGTGGAAGACCAGATAATATCTATGAAAAGTGATTTTTTTAAAGCTTTAGCACATCCAACACGGATACGTATCCTTGAGAGACTAGCCAAAAGTGAAGAAGAGGTATGTGTTTGTGAGTTGATTAATGACTTGGGAATTGAACAGTCCAATTTATCCCAACATTTGACTATTATGCGTAAACAACATCTTATATCTTCTACTAAAGTGGGTCTTAAGGTAATGTGTCGCATTAAATACCCAGAAGTATTAATAATCTTAGAGAAGGTTCAAGAAATTCTTGCGCAGCAATTTAGCGAAGGGGCAGCTTTGATGAAGCATTTCTCGGAGCGTAAGTAAAATGAAAATTTACCTCTCTTAGGAAAAAAAGGAACGAAAGCTTACGGGCGCTTGTTCCTTTTTTGATACTCGTCAGAAAGTACAACTGACAGTTATATGCTTTCTAGAAGTACAAGTGCAACGGGGACACTTGAGAATTATTTAACAGGGGGGCTGGGCCCTCTGTTTGTCTTTTCAAGAGATTAATATGATTGTATAATCATAATATAAGGTGGATTACCAATGCGGGGAGGGGAAATTCATGGTTCAGGTAGATGTGTTCGGGATTTCCGAAGAAGCTTCGACCGGTTCGTGCAGCTGTGGTGGGACCTGTGGCTCAGGGGCGGAAAAAACCATGGGGGAAATGTATGAGGAGTTGATCCGGTTTTGCAAGGAAAGTGATCTGCCGGATGACGTACGCTTGCAGTTTATTGATCTCTTTGAGGATGATCTAAAGGGCTACGATACTGCTCATACAATGTTTAAGAATGGTTTTGCTTTACCTCTGGTGGCCGTAAACGGTGTTGTCCGTTTTTATGGCGGGATCAGCAACAGTAAGATTTATGATGAGGTTAAGAAGTTGCTATAGAATTTAGAGTTGAGACTTAAGTCTAAAAAATGAATTGTTGGGGTGAAATGAATGGAAAGTTTGTATAAGGAAATGGTGAAACTTTTACAAAACGGTGAAAGTTTTGCAGTGGTGACTATTATTGATAATACTGGTTCAGTAGCACGTGCTACTGGTGCGAAAATAGTGGTACGGGCGGATGGTTCAATTGTTGGCACGATCGGAGGAGGGCGTCTGGAAGCTGATGCCATACGTCTTGCCCTGGAGATGATGACTTCCAAACAAACAATGATGCAGAATTTTGACCTAACTGGCAAGGGTGTAACTGCGAAGGAGATGATTTGTAGCGGAAAGGGTAAATATTTAATAGAATTCATCGATGCTTATGACGTAAACAACCGTCTGGTCTATGAGGCAGCTGTGGAAACCTTGGAGCGGAAGGAGAAAGCGTGGCTCATTACTGTGCTGGATATTCATGGTGCTTCTGGCCTAACAAGGCAACAATGCCTAGTCAGACTGAATAAAACTCTTATTGGTAAACTCAATTGTGATCCGTACATTTTAGAGAAGCTTATTGCCGGGCCAGCTAAAATATCGATACATTCAGAAGCAATTGATAATCAGCATTTCTTGGTAGAATCTCTACGCCCAGCGGGAACAGTTTACATTTTTGGTGCTGGTCATGTGTCGCAAAGAATTGCGCCCTTAAGTGAGTCCGTTGGCTTTAGGACGGTAGTATTGGACGATAGTGCAGATTATGCTAATCGTGATAGGTTTCTGGAGCCAATAGGGGTCAGGGTGATTGACTCATTTAGACAGTTACCGGGTCTGGAGATAGACCAAGATAGTTATTTAGTGATTTTAACTAGAGGGCATCTCTTCGACAAAATTGTCTTGGAACAGGTGTTGCGGAGCAATGCAGGATATATTGGTATTATAGGTAGTCGAAGTAAACGGGATCGGGTCTTTAAGGAACTGATGGATCAGGGGTATAGGAAAGAAGAAATTGACCGTGTTTATGCGCCAATCGGAACGAACATAGGTGCAGAAACACCGGAAGAACTAGCGGTGAGTATTGTAGGTGAACTAATCAAAGTGAGGTCGGAACGGGAAAATACGGTTCCGAAGCCAAGAAGTAGTGGTTCTGGTACTTGCTGTCGGATACTCGACTCGGATGCGGGAGCTTAATCCATATTCTCAACGGCTATAGAAAGCATAAAATGCGGTTCAAATGATTGATTCCACTGGCTTATTATGAATCTTTTCCACTTTTCCAGAGAGTTTCGTGGCAAAGAAGCGCCGTGCAGCCGCAATGGTCTGTTTCAATTTCTATCGTCGTGTGAGAGATCCCAAACTCTTTAAGGAGATATTGTTTCAACTGTTTGATGATTTCCGTACTCTGCTCAAGTGAACCATTGGGATAAACTACGAGGTGGCAACTAAGGGCAACCCGTTCTGGAGTCACACTCCAAACATGAAGATCATGAATATCCTCGGCCCCAGGTAATGTCTGAACAAAGGCTATTAAGCGATCATATTCGAAATTGGTCGGAGCCCCTTCCATTAAGATGTGAAGCGTTTCTACTACGATTTTCCAGGCATTCCGAGCGATTATAAGAGCAATTAAAACGGAAATGATCGGGTCTATCACATACCAGTGAGTATATTGCATGATCACAGCACCGATGATAACGCCTGCTGAGGCGGCTGCATCTCCTAAGACATGGAGAAGGGCTGAACGGACATTAAGGTTATCTTCCCCGCCCCGGAAACCAAAGGCGATCGCCAGGTTAACAATTACGCCAACGCTGGCACTTATATACATAATTATACTTTCGATGGGTTGGGGATTTTGAAAACGATGGAAGGCTTCATAAAGAATCACAAAAGCAATAATAATCAGAGTTAGAGAATTAGCTAAAGCGGCTAAGATTCCAGCCCGATGGTAGCCAAACGTATTCTTGAGGGTTGGGGCTTTTTGGGCCTGAACGGCAGCAAACCAAGCAAGGCCTAAGGCAGCAACATCTGTCAGTACGTGTCCAGCATCGCTGAGAAGGGCTAAGCTATTTGCCAAGCTTCCTCCTACTACCTCCACGGCCAAGATGAAGAAGGTAGCAAAAAGAGCCCATTTGAGCTTAGTTCCTGTGGCATGCACGTGCCCCCCTAGCGCACCATGGTTGTGTCCCTTATGATTATCTTCGTGACCAGAACCGGGTTGATTATGAACATGGGTTGCCTCGTGTTGGTGATTATGATCGTGCTCGTGGTTATGAGAATCTACTGGTAATTTAGTAGGCTTTGACATAGGGAACACCTCTTTATATGAATAATAAATATATTTTATAATATTGTTCTGTAAGCAAAATAGATTGATTAAAGTAGTATATCATTATAATATAGTAATGAGAAATGTTTAGATGATTAATAGCAGGAGTGATCGACTGGTATCTATTTGTAATGTTAAAGTTCTGTATGATATAGAATGGAGAGATAGTTATGGCGGATCTGTCAAAATTGCGTATGGAGGAGTTAACGCGACGCTTAAGGAAGTTTTCTGAGGAACTCGAAGAATTGCAAGAAGAAAGAAGCTTTGTCTTAAAGCAAACTGGAATACATCTCCCTGGCCATGTAGTTAAAAAGTTTGAGGCTGATACGATCGCATTAATGCAATCCATAGCAGAGTTAAAAGCAGAATTGGAACAACGCGAATCTAAATAACAGACCCTTCTATAAAAGGATCGTTGAAAGAGTTGGGGCAGCATATGACTACACATTTAGAGGGAGCTAGTGTTGACTTTGTGGAATCCGCAAACGGCGGGGGATTCGAAATATGTACAGCAAACTCTGGCAGCGCTGGGGATTGTGGCAATAGCTGCGGTGGAAGTTGCTAAGACATAATAGATTAGTAGAAGGGAGCTCTCGGAGCTCTCTTTTTGTACCAATCAGTAAGTATAAGTTTCTATCCTTTTTAAGTGCCACGTGAAAATTTCTAAGGGCTGGGAAAAATATTGACGCACACCACCTAAAATGTTAATATAATATTAATATATGATAATATTATAAAATATAAAGGAATACAGGGAGGTAATATTTATTATGATTAATGCAAAAGATTGTTTGGACGTAGGAATCAAATTTCACGGGCACAAGTGTCCAGCCATGCCGTTAGGTCTCAGGGCTGGGGCAGCAGCTATGAACGCCCTAGGTGTGGAACGTTCCCAGGATAAGGAACTGGTGATGGTAGTAGAGACCGGTAACGATCACGCCGCGGGCTGTTTTGTTGATGGTCTGATGATTGTTACTGGTTGCACGTATGGCAAAAGCAATATTAAGAAAACCTATGTGGGTAAAATGGCCTTTACCTTGATTGATACGAAACAGCAAAAAGCCGTGCGCGTTCAACTAAAACCAGAATTTTTCGGCAAGATGCTGCAATCACCCTTTGTACAGCAACGCAAACAAGGAGTACTGCCACAAGACATACTCGCAAGTATCACTGACCCGCTAGTAGAAGGGGTCATGAACCGAGCTGAAGAAGAATTTTTGGCTATTAGTCCAGTGTTTGATTATCATTTCGAAAAGACGAAAGGAACATTTGATACCGACTTATGTGCGGCGTGTGGTGAACGGGTATTTGTAAACAAATTACAAAATGTCGATAGTAAGAAGATCTGTATTCCCTGTGTGGAAAAAGCAAAATAAATAGTTTAGATAACAGACGACTGATTCTAGCAAGATAGGGTAGCAAAAGGGGCATCTGTACTGAAAGGTACAGATGCCCCTTTTGCATTGCTGTTTAATGACCTTTGATCTTCAATATAGGGAAGTGCAAGATGTCTGTAAAATCAGGATAAGAAAAAACACTTGAATAATTTATACGTAAATAATATAATAATATTGTAATTTAAGGCTTTGCTTTTAAGGAATACTCTATTAGAAAAATTATGGTTGAGTGCGGGGAAATGGTTGTCGAGCTATTCGGACACATTAAAGGGAATAAGAAAGTCACAGGGAAACGCGGTAGTCACGAGATGGTGCCAAAATCTTAATGGGGGGAATGAAATTATTTCACTACTGACGATCATAGTGGCCAGTATCATTGTATTTATATTTACGACTGTTTTGACTATGGCTGGAATTGGAGCAGCCTTCATCATTATCCCAACTTTTTATTGGTTAGGTATTCCATTAAAGGAAGCAATGGCCATTGCATTATTGTTGAATGGTTTCAGCATGATCTTTGCCAGTATAGCCAATGCTAAGCACAAATTGATTATTTATAAAGTAGCAATACCTATAGCGGTAGTGGCAACAATTTTTTCACCGCTTGGTGCCTATTCCTCGCAATTTGTACCGAAAAATGTATTGGTTTGGGCTTTCTCGGCATTTTTAACATTTGCTGGTAGCATGATGCTTTTCTATAAACCGAAGCAGAAGGAGCGACCCGAGAATACAGCCCGAGATATTAAGCGTGGTGGTATTATTGGAGCCTTCGCAGGTTATTTAGGAGGAATATTGGGCGTTGGCGGTGGAAACTTTATTATCCCTGTTTTGGTCGGGGGAGGAATGGATCCTAAGAAAGCCTCGGGTACAACAGCTTTTGTGGTAGTTTTTGCTTCTTTAGCTGGATTTTTAGGGCATGCTGCGCTCGGAAGCATCAATATGACCTTATTGATCTTTGCTTCGGTAGCTTCGATTGTCGGTGCGATCTTAGGTGCAAATATGATGAATTCTAAGTTAAAGAGTAGCCAGGTGAAAGTCGTGATCGGTATAGTTCTGTATGTAGTAGCACTGAAAATGGTTTGGGGTTTATTATAAATAATATCAGCCATTGTTTCGGATGATGTTGAGGAGGTAGTAACATACCATAGACACTAACCTAGGAAGGGGTGACAACAAGGATGGAAACACTCCATTTTGATGTGGTCACCATCGGTGGCGGTTATCCATCCTCATCCCATTAGAGCAAAGACTCAGTCGGGGAGCATAACTGACACCCAATCATGGATAGGTGGAACGAAGAAATTTGCAAAGATATTATTGGAAGGAGCAATTATGAATATTGGAATTTTCCCTTGTCAGGGCCGTTGTAACGTCAGTATGATGACAAAAACGGTGGCTGAATTTTTTGTTGATGACGAAATAATACGCGTACTACCCCATTTAAGTCTACCCCTTGACAACGAAAGTGGTGTTAACGAAAAGTATATTGCCTTAAATGGCTGCCCAGCAAAATGTGCTACCAAGGAATTTGAGACTGCTAGAATTAAACCACATGAAGAAATCATTATGACCAAGGATTTTGATCCGAAAAATAATGAAAAATATGAAGAGCTATTAAATATAGATGAAGAGGTATACTTAGTGCAAGAAGTGATCGATAGATTATTGGGTAGTAAGTAGGAAAAATAAGACGCTAATTTTGACTCACCCAATGATTGCCCAATTTTTAAGGAGGAATTGGTGACTATCCCGTCTCCGAACTTCTATCGTCAGGGATTGGAACATATCGACGAGGGTTAATTCGGTGGCACTCATAATTCGTGCTACTATACAGGTCCAATGTCGTAATGACTTTGAACCTGTATTTTTTATACGCAAGTCATTGACAAGGAAGCTGATGAGAATATAATATTAAGTATATTATAAGATTGTAATATACTTAATGTTGCAATTGATTTAAACGAAAAAGAGAAACAGTATGTCTATGATCAGGCTTGCGATCCCCGGGGTTGAGCTTTAAGGAAGTGACATGGCGGAACGGTTAAGAATTGAGAGGAATACAGAAAGAAATGAGAGATGTAGTTGACGGGAGGTAGTCGATAATTGCTTTACGCTGAATTAAAGGAGTATAGAATTTTAGTAACGTTTGATTCCATGGGGCAAGCCTTTGGTGCGGAACGAGTGCTGAAAAGAAATAATTGCCCGTCTGCCTTGATTCCGACGCCAACTTCGCTGCGTTCGGGTTGTAATAGTTCTGTGTGCTTTCCCATGGAACGTAAAGAACTTGTCGATGAATTAGTTGATGAAGGGGTAAGGTTTACGGGGATTTATGAGGCGATGGAAGATGGCTTTGAGCCGTTAAAATGGTAGTCGACAAGGGGAGGAGTAAGAAAATGATTTATTTGGACAACGCGGCGACATCATGGCCAAAGCCTTCAGAGGTTTTGGAAGAAATGCAACGGGTATTGATAAATTATGCTGGCAATCCAGGGCGAGGTGGACATGAAGCGGCGCTTCAAGCTGCCCGTTTAATCTATCAGGTCAGGGTCGATCTCTCAGAGCTCTTTGGTGGAGAGTTCCCCACACAGGTCATTTTTACAAGCAATGCTACGCATGCTTTGAACCAAGCCTTATTTGGACTCTTACGGCCAGGTGACCACGTCATTACTTCGTCATTGGAGCACAATGCGGTGACACGTCCTCTCTGGGCTTTAGCGCAACAAGGTGTGCAGGTAACCGAGATATCTGCGGATAATGAACAGGGATTTTCGCTCAAAGACTATGAGGAAGCGTTCAAAGAGAACACTAAATTAGTCGTCACACTTCATGCCTCAAACGTTACCGGATTTGTGTTTCCAATTGAAAAAATTGGAAGCATCGCTAAGGCGCACGGTGTGCCCTATCTTTTAGATGCAGCCCAGACCGCAGGGGTCTTCCCTATCGACTTAAGCAAATTACCCATCGATATGATTGCCTTCCCAGGGCATAAAGGATTGCTGGGCCCACAGGGGACGGGTGGGCTGATTCTTCGGGAGGGCATCTCGCTTCGCCCGTTGATCTACGGTGGAACAGGAAGCTTATCTGAGCTGGATAAGCAACCGGATTTTTTGCCGGATGCTCTGGAAAGTGGGACTTTAAACGGAGTAGGTATTGCTGGACTAGGAGCGGGTGTACGTTATGTCCGAGAAAAGGGAATCGATCGAATTCGAAAGCGTGAGCAGGAACTGTGTCAACTCCTCATCGACGGACTTATGTCTATAAAAGGGGTTCGACTATATGGAGGAACAAAGGCGGAAGAAAAAGCTCCCATTGTGTCGTTCAATATCGGTGACCACGATTCGAAGTTTGTCGGGTTTGAGCTTAGTAAGCAGGCGGGAGTGATTGCTCGCGCCGGTTTGCATTGCGCACCCCATGCGCACCGGATATTAGGGACATTAGTACAAGGTGTCATCCGGTTTAGTCCTTCAGATTTTACGACAGAAGTTGAGATTGATAAGGCTCTTGAAGCGGTTGAAAGTATCGCTTTAGATTTGCGCTAGGATATCAGCTTCGCAATTTAAATAGCGTCGGAAAGGGTGATCCTTAATTTGCTTGTAGAAAAATTGATTCACAGTATGTGAAATGATAGGATAATAATCTAATATTCCACATTGACATATTCTAATATAACGTTACAATAATATTAAAATAATTCGAAAATGGTAAGGCTAGTATTTTAGAGGAAATGAGTGTTTTGCCACAGGAATTGGCAATGCTTAGACGGCTATTGGATATTGATCAAAATAGGATCCGCCAAGAAGCTAAGTTCTTTAAGGCCTTGGGAGATGAAACACGCCTCAAAATGTTTCAGCATCACATAATCTTAAGTTTTGGAAAATGCAGGGTTGGTAGAGGGACACAGAAGGGGAAAGTTCGTCTATTACAGAATAGCAGGAGGCAGGATAGGTTATAGAGAGAAATGAAAGAGGTACCTAAGAGAAGAACCTGTTAAGGAAAGGACTGATTATTATGCTCCAAATGTTTGCTGATTATGTAGCGTACACCTTATTGGGGCTTTTAGCGAGCAGCCATTTAGGTGCGGCTGTTGACTTTTTCATCTATGATACCATCAAGATCTTTTTAATGTTGGGCACTATCATCTTTTTGGTATCACTGATCCGCAGCTTTTTCCCGCCAGAACGAACCAAGAAGATTTTAAGCCATAAACGAGAATATGTTGGGAATATTCTGGCGGCTTTATTGGGGATAGTGACTCCGTTTTGTTCCTGCTCCGCAGTGCCGGTCTTTATTGGTTTTGTGGAATCCGGGGTGCCTCTAGGAGTTACCTTTTCCTTCCTTATATCATCACCGATGGTGAACGAAGTGGCTTTGATTATGCTCTGGGGAATGTTTGGGTGGCAGATTGCAGCGATTTACATCACGACTGGACTTACTGTCGCCCTAGTTGGAGGGCTGGTGATTGGGAAACTTAAACTAGAACATCTGGTGGAGGAGTATGTTTATAACATTAAAATGGGCGAAACTGAATTAGCTACCTTAAATTGGAGGGAAAGGGTAGAGTATGCTTGGGACTACGTTAAGGATATTTTAAAGAAAGTCTGGCTGTATGTTATTATTGGGATAGCAATCGGTGGCGCAATGCATGGCTATGCACCCGCTGATTTCCTAGTGAAATACGCAGGCAAGGATAACTTATTAGCCGTTCCTCTGGCGGTAGTCATCGGAGTGCCTCTCTATTCCAATGCAGCTGGGATCATTCCCATTGTGCATGTACTGATGGAAAAAGGGATGGCCTTAGGTACAGTGCTCGCTTTTATGATGGCTGTAACGGCTTTAAGTTTGCCAGAAATGATTATTTTGCGCAAAGTTCTAAAACCCAAACTGCTTGGCATTTTTGTTGGAATCATGACGGTCGCGATTATTTTCGTAGGCTATATGTTTAATTGGATATTTGTTTGAGTATGCTGGACAATTGTTAGAGCGCAACGAATGATTAGGAGTGATGAAAATGAATATTAAAATTTTAGGGGCTGGCTGTTCGAACTGTGCCAAAATGGAGAAAGTGGTCCGCGAGGCGATTAAGGACCTAGGGATTGAAGCTGAGGTCAATAAAGTAGAAGATATGGCGGCGATTATATCTTATGGCGTGATGAGTACCCCTACTTTGGTGATTGATGAGCAGGTGAAATTGGTAGGTAAGGTGCCTAACAAGGCCAAGATGATGGAAATTATTAAACAATCGATGCCACAGTAATAGATCGTTATCAGGTGTTAAGTCATAATGAAATGATAAGTTTTTAAATCTCCACCTCCTTATGTCAGGATAACCCTGACGTAAGGAGGCTTATTTTATATAGGGATAATTATAGAAGACATTTACCAACTGGAAGGAGGAACGGTTCTGATTGATTACGAACGTTGTATCGGAGCGGATAACGATGGTCTGCAGATGTAAATAAAATGATAGAGAAACAACCTGAAACAGTTCGTTTCAGGTCGTTTTAGGTTACTTTGTCTCCGCAAGCGTAAATTTCAGAGATATTTGTCTGCATTTTTGAATTGACCTGTAAAGTACCTGTTTTTCCGAGAGTTATACCTATACCCTCTGCGAGTGTTGTATTTGGACGAACGCCCGTTGCCATAATGACCATATCAGCCTGGAGCATCTGACCGTCACTAAGACTCACCATGGATTAGATAGACAAAATATCTTGATGAACGCCCATGTCCTTGTGATCAGTCACTATCCTTACTTTTGACAGTCACACTTAATGTTTCCGGCAAGGATCTCCTTCCAATCACCAATCACATCATGGGTCCAGCAGTCATCAGCTCCTGCAGCTTCTCGCATGGTGAGCGCCAAGATGTAGGTTAATTCTTGTACTGTCGCCCCTGCTTCAAGAGCACCCTTAAAATGTTTCAAGACACACGGTTTAGAACGACCTTTAATCGATAAGGCAAAGCAAATAAACTGGTACGTTTTTTCATCGATCATTCGCTTTTCTTTATATAGCTCATCCATCTCGTCCAATTTATCTCCAAATTCCGGAAAAAATTCAGCGAGCATTCTCATAAATATCACCTCCTTTTGTCCTCTAATTATATCCAAATTTTATAATATATTAAAGTTATTATAAAATTATTTAATTCAGTAATGAAATAAATATTAATGAAAAAGAAATGAAAGAGTAGTATAATATTATTATATGATAATTGTCTAATTGTAGAGGGGCTTGAGTAATTAATAGCAAGGAGCGCATCGATAGATATCGCGTTGTCGGCGTCGGGCCTTCTGGAAATGCAGTGGCTATACGCGCAGCTTAACTGGACGCAAAAGTAACACTAATTGAAGAAGGGGACGTTCGAAGTCTCATACACGTTTGTGGGTCAAAATGAGGGTTCCAAATTATTTCCAAGGAAATGTTATTAATGATCAAAGGGAGAGGTTGAAATGACAAAGACTTGGTATCCGGTTATTAATTATGAGAATTGTACTGAATGTGGAGTATGTACTAACACCTGCACACATGGTGTTTACCAAAAAGATAGTGAAAAGCCTAAAGTCATGTATCCTGAGGAATGTGTTAATCAATGTAGAGGTTGTCAGGCTTTATGTCCGGCAGAAGCGATCACATATTTTAGTAGTACGGGTGGAAACAAGACAGTATATGGTTGTAGTTGTGGGAGTTTTTAGGCATGCTTTAAAAGTATTTATGTAGTATAATTAGTTTATAAGATTACAATATTAACAATTTATATGCGAATTGTTTCCATTATTAGAAAAGCTTAATTATTGGCAGTATCTCTGTGTAGAAAGATTAAAGGAGCGTGTTTGAAGATGAAAACATGTGATACTTGTGGTTTAGGTATTGTGGACAATAACGACCTCATTTGCTGTTATAAGTACAAAACCTTGAGTGATTCACAAGAGGACAAAACCAGTTGCATATATTTCATCAAAAAAATCGTAGAAGATGACGAAGTCTTGCCCCCAATGCAACACTTATACTTAGTGGAGCTAGAATTATCAAAGCGGAAAATGAAAATCAGTATAAACCGTGGTCTGCAAATGTAGTTTACGACTCGAGTGTAAAATAGCTCCTGTTATTCTCAGCGTCTTAAGGTTGCTTTCAGCCGTTGGGGCTTGATCAATAAACCCAAAGCGTCCTCTATTTTATTTACTACTAAATCAGCAGACTGGAGAGTCTGCATAGAGGCTCCCTCAAATCCGATTACGGCAATACCCAAATGAGCTCGTTTTATCATTAACTGATCGTTGGCGCCGTTCCCTATAGCAATAATTCCCTGGGAGTCAAATTGCAACAAATAATCTGCTTTCTCTGTGGTGTGGTTCGTGCTCTCCAACACTTTCACCTGAACAGGCAATTCCTTACATTGACGCTCCACGCTACCGAAGGTATCCGCAGTGAGAATATGGATCTTAAGTACCGAGGATAATTGTATAAGCTTATCCTTAACAGATTCAAACATTTCTCCGTCTAAGGCTAACGTCCCGTTATAATCTAAGACCAATACTTCTAGGGTCATGGTGTCTCTGCCTGAAATATTTATCTGAATCATAAATTCAACCTCCTTTCCTTTTTCACCGTTACAGGAAAATCTGATCTAACTCACTTAAGAAGTCTTTTCAGTTATGATTTTAGCAAATAATTTCCTTATAATCTAATTTATAAAGATCATAAGAGTATAAAGGCAGTATTGTAAAGCTCTATCCGTACTTTGGATAGGGCTATTATAGAATGCATTTTATGGGATCCGCGCAAACTAAACTAAATAAGTCTGAATTCAAAAGTTTTATAAATTTTGTTATTTCCAGTTGCTTTATTTAACAACGTTGGATATAATTTAATTGAGCATATGCCCAAAAGGGGTTGATCCGATGTCAAGACGGCGTTGTTGTGGCTTAATCGATGATATAATAATCTGCCAAACGTTTATTCCACAGGGACAGTCGCGGTGGCCAGAAGTATTAGTCCAGTTAGAGGAATTAGAAGCCATCCGTCTAAAAGACAAAGTGGGTTTGGATCAAGTTGAGTGTGCTATGTCCATGGGAATTTCTAGAGCTACGTTTCAACGAATTTTAGGAGCAGCTAGATCTAAAATTGCCACTGCTTTAGTAGAAGGACGCCCTATTATCATAAGTGGAGGTAACTATCTGGTGAAAAATAGGGTGTTTGAGTGCCTTGAGTGTGGACATGTCTGGGAGGCCGAGCCATGCGCTGCTGGCGGTAAACACGGATATGAAATCGCCTGCGCCAAATGTGGGACCTTGAAGAAGAGGAGACTAGACAACGGGACTAAGCATACCTGTAGTGGTAGTCAGCATGAAGGGCAAAGCGGGTGTTGTGGAGGACACACTTAAACAACACCGGCTGGCTGGAGCCAAGGACGTAAAAAAGATTGAACATAAAATTTAGGGAGGTTTTATTTATGTCAAAAAAGATAGCAATCCCAACGAACGGTGAGGTCGTAGATGCCCATTTCGGAAGGGCGGCAGCATTTACAGTGTTCGAAATTGAAGGCATAGAAGCACGTAAAGTAGAAATACTAAGTGCAACAGGGCTTCAGCATCAGCATGAAGGACTGGCAAGTATGTTTAAAAGTAAAGGCGTAGAGGTGCTTGTTTGTGGCGGTATAGGTGGCGGTATGATAAATGGTCTCAATGCTGTTGGTTTGGCAGTGGTAACCGGTGCTTCAGGAAGTGTGGTTGATGTGGCCCAAGCGTATGCCAAGGGGAATCTTGTGAGTACAGGGTCTGTCTGCCAAGAGCACCATGATCATAACCATTAGAAAGATTAAGTAGAGCCCTAACAAGGAACAAATTTGACAAACAAGAATCAGGGTAGTAACATAAATTTCGATTATTATTCCTTTAGGGGAAGCACGCGTTGTTTAGAAAGGGAGGCAGTTTCGTGAGCGAGTCATGTAATAGCTGTTCGGCAGCAGGTTCTTGTACCACTGATAGTTGTTCTAGTGAGCCCAAAAAGACTGCGGCTCAAAAAGTGAGTCGTATTGACAAGGTCATTGCTGTAATGAGCGGCAAAGGCGGCGTAGGTAAATCTTCTGTAACTAGCATGTTAGCTGTAAGCTTGATGCGCCAGGGCTTTAAAGTAGGAATTTTGGACGCTGACATTACTGGACCAAGTATTCCTAAAATCTTCGGTATAGCGGGAAAAGCGGGTGCCAGTGAGGGTGGAATAATTGCTCCGAAAAGCCGTGATGGTATTAAACTAATGTCCTTAAATCTTATGATAGAAAATGAAGATGACCCGGTCATCCTGCGCGGACCACTTATTTCCCAAGTAGTCAATCAGTTTTGGACGGACGTAATTTGGGGTGAATTAGATTATCTTCTGATCGACATGCCTCCTGGTACGGGGGATGTGCCTATCACGGTATTCCAATCGTTACCTATCAATGGAAGTGTTATGGTGACGAGCCCGCAGGCCTTAGCTAATATGGTTGTGCGCAAGGCAATAAAAATGGTGAGAAATTATGAGCCCCCAATTTACGGGCTGATTGAAAATATGGCGTATCTTCAATGTACAGATTGTAAGAAGAAGATTGAGGTTTTTGGGAAACCAAAAGGCGAGGAAGAAGCGAAGCGTAGCTCCATTCCTTACTTAGGAGAGCTTCCAATTGACCCGCTTTTGGCAGAATTATCGGATGCTGGTAAAATTGAAGATTATCACTCTCCTGCCTTTGATCATATTGCGAAACGGTTAGCAGAAGAAATTAAGAAGAACGGTGATAAGAAGCTAGCCTAAGTCAAAGATAGACACATAATTAATGACGAGCCCTCGCAATTTGTGAGGGCTCTGTCATTGGTCCTAATAATCCGAAATACAATATCCAAAAGCACTTGTTTTGAAAAAAATAATTAAACAAGTGCTTTTATGTTGGGCAATTTCAGGTAATTATAGTTCCAAGTTACGTCGTTCCAATTCAGCTTTCAACTCTGTTATGGATTGCGTTAATGCAATCGTATCAGCTTCAAACTTTTTAACTACATGGCCAGGGAGATGTATTCCAGTTTGCTTTAAGACAAAATTTCTTTCCTCTGTCAACTCTTCAAGTTCCTCGGACAATGTTCGTAGGCGTCGCGTTAAATCCTCTTTAGATAATTTCGACAGATCGACCATAATTATTTCCCTCCATTCTATCTGCCCTTCATTATAGTACAAAATATACATTTTTAGCATCGCTGTTTCTAATAGTTCTATGGAAAAGAGTGTGTCAAAGGGCTACTGAGAAATACAACGGTAAGGTGAGCTCGGCTATAGATATTTCGGATATTATAAAGGAAGTCGCTTTAGCACAATCAGTGTCCAATGTCATTACGACATTGGACACTGATTGTGCTAAAGCGACATATTGACAAAGAAAACAGATAGAATATTATGTTAGTATATTATGAAATGTGAATATCGTTGATATTGAGAAGGAGCGAACGAAAATGTTTACGATTCTGATGTATATTGTGGCTTTCGGCTTTCTTGTCCTTTCCTTTATGAAGGACAAGAAAAAGACGTTACGGGCCTTGAAGAAGGCGTGGAAGTCGTTTGAAAATATACTGCCTCAGTTACTGTCTATTTTGGTTATTATAGGAATCATGCTAGCGGTTTTGAGCCCTGAAGTGATTTCTGGATTAATCGGCGAGAAATCTGGGTGGCTGGGAATGTTAATGGCTTCTTTAGTAGGGTCAATTACCCTAATACCAGGCTTTGTTGCGTTTCCACTGGCTTCAGCGTTGTTAATTAGCGGTGCTGGTTTCATGCAAATTGCCGTATTTATCTCAACGTTAATGATGGTTGGAATTGTGACAATCCCTTTGGAGATAAAGTATTTTGGCAAAAAGACTGCAATACTTAGGAATAGCTTAGCGTTCGTATTTTCGTTTATAGTAGCAATCGCAATCGGGGTGGTGTTGAGATGAAAATGCTGCTTAGAAGATACAAGTTCTTCTTGGGACTTCTCGTTATAAATATTGTAATCTGCGGTTTGTATCCATCAGTGGGTCAAAAGTCACTAAACATCACTTGGAGTAATGCAGTAGAAATGCTTTCAGTTATTCCCCCCATTTTTATCCTCTTGGGCCTCTTAGATGTATGGGTACAACGGGAAACAATGATTAAATTGATGGGCGATCAGTCCGGAATACTAGGGGTTATAATTGCATTTTTCTTAGGTTCTGCCGCAGCTGGGCCGTTATATGCAGCTTTTCCTATTGCAGGAGTGCTTCTGCAGAAAGGGAGCAAGTTCTCTAATGTCTTGATTTTTATCGGTGCCTGGTCAACAACAAAAATACCGATGCTCTTATTTGAGGCTTCTTCGATGGGGTGGAAGTTTATGGCGACTCGATTTGTGATTGATATACCTGGGATTATGCTGATTGCATATATCACAGAAAGGCTATTGAACGAAAAGGAGAAGCAGTATGTATATGAGCATGCTGGTGATAGTTAAAAGACCAGGGCACAACTTTGCGAGGTACTAGAACGATCTCTAAACTAAATGGGCTAATAGTCTATCAGCATCCAAAAGGCCGTTCAACAAGTATTATGTCCATCTTCACTATTTTAGAAGGAAAAGGAAGGAGCTGAGGAGAATGATTATTAATGGAGGGTCAGTTATCCTACAAGGACACCCCGCGAGAGGAGAAGATAATGGATGCTGAAATTGAAAACGTTTTTAATGAATGTTATATTCCCATAGCTTTTGTAGTTACCCCTTTGCGGGAAAGAATATTCTTTTCTGACGAGAGATTAATGGAGGTAGCATGAAGAAACTACGAAAAATACGTCTAAGTATGCTTATTGCCTTTTTTATGTTCAATCTGATTTTTGATGTCGTCTTAGCGCCCTTTATTATTTTCTGGGGTCCATTTGAAGCAATGAAAACTTTGGCGGTCGGTTCCGTTCTCACATCAAGGCATCCACAGGTTGTTAAGGCGTTTCTGTCTGATGAGGAAATTAGTGAAATTGTGAACAAATATGATAACACAGACTCACCATCTAATAGCTCAATCCGGCGTACTGTATCAAATGCATCTGCTGGTATCACAATTGAGGATATTAAAGGTAAGGCATTCAACGGCAAGGTAATGCTGATAAAGAATCCAAAACGGATAATAGTAGCTGTGACAAAAGAATTGGAGGTCACAGGTGAACGGGTAAGTGATTTTGTTAAAGATACAGGAGCTATTGCCGGAATAAATGGTGGAGGATTTTATGACCCAAATGGAACAGGCAACGGAGCTTTTCCGGACGGTTTAACCGTACATAATAGAGAAATAGTACATAACAATGTGGACAACAAGAGTACAGATATTGTAGCCCTTGATAAGGATGGTAAACTGATTGTTGGACAAATCACTGCTGATGACGTTAAAAAGAAGAATATTCAGGAAGCGGTATCTTTCGGGCCGACTTTAATACAGGATGGGAAAAAGGGCGTATTTCAAGACTCGGTTTGGGGAGCTGCACCACGAACTGCCATCGGACAGAAAGCGGATGGTACGATTATTCTCGTCGTAATAGATGGCCGACAGCTCTCCAGTCTGGGTGCAAAAATGAGTGACCTCTATAATCTTTTCAAAGAGTATGATGCAGTTAATGCAGCCAATCTAGATGGCGGTTCTTCTTCAGAATTAATATATAACGGAAAAGTAATTAGCAAACTTTGGAATATTTTCGGCGAACGCTACCTACCGACGGCTATTGTGGTCATGCCAGAATAGTGTTGACTGAGCTTATCCAACTTACGAAGGCAGGAGCCTCAACCCTTGTGAAATTGCAACCACTAAATTGATGATAAATTCGATGAATTTAATCGTCATACATAGAGCAGGAATAACTTGCCCCCTGTGGTTACCACAGGGGGCAAGTTATTCGAAAAACATAACTCAAACCGGCGATTGAGTCGTTATAAATAGGCCATTAATGAGAGAAACCATCGTTAATAAGGTTGACAAATGAAGGAAAGTCGCATATATTGGAGTGGGGATACCCTTCGGGGGTAGAGGGGATATGAAAGCTATCGATTATGAATTCAGCCCATCTTGAAGGAACTGGGTGTTTAGGACTTTAAAATGTGGTGTAAATTTATTTGATGTGTTTGAGAAAATAAATATTATTAAATATGGGGAGGACTAAAGTTATGAGTAAAAAAGTATTAATCGTAGGCGGTGTAGCAGGCGGAGCATCCGCAGCGGCAAGACTAAGAAGACTCGATGAAAGTGCTGAGATTATTATGTTTGAAAGGGATGAGTATATCTCTTTCGCAAATTGCGGCCTGCCTTATTACATTGGTGAAACAATTACGGATAGGGAAAAACTAATCGTCCAAACTCCTGCAAGCATGAAGAGTCGATTTAATATCGATGTAAGAATTAATAGTGAAGTTATTGGTCTTGATACAGTTAAAAAGGTAGCAAAGGTAAGAAGTAAAGAAAAGGGTGAGTATGAAGAACAATATGATTACATTGTTTTATCCCCTGGAGCAAGAGCAATTAAACCAAAGATCGAAGGGATAAACAGTAAGCGAATATTTACGCTAAGAAATATACCGGACACTGATACCATTAAAGCCTATGTGGACAAAAAAGGAATTAATAGTGCTGTCGTTATTGGTGGAGGCTTTGTCGGGGTTGAAATGGCTGAAAATTTGAAGGAAAGAGGACTTGAAGTCACTATAGTAGAGGCCGCACCTCATATAATGGCACCCTTTGACACTGATATGGTTTTAGTTGTGGAAAAGGAACTATCCGACAATGGCGTTGGCTTAATCCTAAATGATGGAGTCAAAGCGTTTAAGGACACTGAAAGCAGCGTGGAAATAACCTTAAGTAGTGGTACAAAATTGAATACGGATCTTGTAATTTTAGCCATCGGAGTATTTCCTGACACGGGATTTTTAAAGGATAGCGGAATCGAGTTGGGAGTTAAAGGTCATATCTTAGTCAATGAGAAAATGGAGACGAATGCTGCCAATGTGTTGGCAGTAGGAGATGCCATTGAAGTCGTTGATTTTGTTAACAAGCAAAAAACAGCAATTCCTTTAGCGGGACCAGCCAATAAACAAGGGAGAATTGCGGCCGATAATATCGCAGGTTTAGGTACGTCGTATAAGGGTACTCAGGGGACTTCAATTCTCAAGATTTTTGCCTTAACCGCAGCAAGTACGGGTAACAACGAACGAACTTTAAATCGTCTAAATATACCCTATAAAGTAATTACCATCCATCCAACGTCACATGCTTCTTATTACCCAGGCGCGCTTAACCTGACCTTGAAACTTATTTTTAATGAGGAAGGTAAAATATTAGGAGCGCAAGGCGTTGGCTATGATGGCGTGGACAAGAGAATTGATGTAATAGCGACAGTTATTAGATTGGGCGGTACTGTCACTGATTTAACCGAATTGGAGCTTTGCTATGCACCACCTTTTTCTTCAGCTAAGGACCCAGTAAATATGGCTGGATATGTTGCTCAAAATGTTTTAGCTGGAAAAGTGGATGTTATTACAGCAGAGCAACTAAAGTCGTATGATAAAGGAAATTCAGTTTTAATAGATGTGCGTACGGAAGATGAATTCAAGAATGGACATCTCGAAGGGGCAGTAAATATACCTGTAGACAGCCTGAGAGGAAGAATTGGAGAACTAGATAAGAGTAAAGAGATACTTGGTTATTGCCAAATTGGGCTCAGAGGGTATGTAGCTTCACGGATTTTAACCCAAAATGGGTTTAAGGTTAAAAACGTTGATGGAGGGTATAAATGTGCTTCAATGTTAAACTATAAGCCAACTAAAGTTGATGATGCCGATAAAAAAAAAGGGTCGGTGATTGATTCGGATACCCAAGTTGTTAAGAGCGAAGTGGCAAGAGGTGTTAACGATTTCGATAAAAGCCTTGACGCTTGTGGCTTATGTTGTCCAGGACCGCTCATTCAAGTTAAAGCGTCAATAGATCAACTAAATGATGGTCAAATTCTTAAAGTTACCGCTTCTGATCCCGGATTTTATGAAGATATCAAGGCCTGGTGTACTAGAACAAATAATGAGCTTGTGGATATTGGAAGAGCTAAAGGTACGATTCAAGCCTTCATTAAAAAAGGCAACAAATTAAATGTGCTAAATAATTCACTGCCATCGGATATAATGGTGAAGGATGGCAAAACAATCGTAGTATTCAGTGGCGATCTAGATAAAGCTCTGGCTTCCTTTATTATTGCCAATGGGGCAGCGGCCATGGGTAAAAAAGTTACCCTGTTCTTCACTTTTTGGGGGCTTAATATTTTAAGAAAACCTGAGAAAATTTCAGTTAAGAAAAACTTTATAGAATCAATGTTCGGGTTCATGATGCCTAGGGGAAGTAATAAACTTAAGCTTTCCAAAATGAATATGATGGGCATGGGCGGCAAAATGATCAAAATGATCATGAAAAACAAAAATATTAACTCTCTCGATGAATTAATTAAATCCGCGATGGATAGTGGCGTTGAAGTAGTTGCCTGTTCGATGACCATGGACCTTATGGGATTAAAGCAGGAAGAACTCATCGATGGAATTAAGATCGGTGGAGTTGGCTATTATCTGGGTGAAGCTGAGGAATCCAATGTTAATTTGTTTATTTAGGAGGAACGGAAATGCCAGCGTTCATCTTGGAAAAACTTTGTCGGGGATGTAATCGCTGTCTCAAGGCCTGTCCAGTTCAAGCAATCACAACGCTTGCTCATCTTTTGATCGTAGACCCCACCAAATGTATGGAATGTGAAGCTTGTATGGAGGTTTGTATGCATGGTTCTATTACATTTATTGCAATAGAGGTGAAAAAAGCCGATGGATGAGAATCAGAAATATGAACTTAGGGCTCAGATAAAGGCTCTAGAGAAAAAGTTAGCAGATTTAAAGTTGCGCTGGCCTGCCCATTCTCTGAAACCAGCAATGATGGTTGAATTAGAGGATTTGGAAGAGGAAAGAGAACGATTAAAGCACAACCTGATATCTCAATAGTGGTCCTTTGATGTTTTTGCTCTGTTCGGGTACACTGTATAATAGTTAATTGAGACAAGGAGGGTGTACTGTATGAGAATGCCAGAGGATCTTCAAACCATAAAAAGTCACTATGAATTGGCGATTGTTGGATGTGGGCCAGCAGGGTTATCTGCGGCCCTTAATGCCAAGATACGGAAACGTGATTTCATATTACTGAGTTCCGAATTTTGTAGTCCCAAGCTTTCAAAAGCTCCGCACGTTGAGAACTTTATTGGATTTCCGGAAATTAGTGGGGAAGAATTGCGTCAACGGTTCTTGAACCACGTAAAGGAAAAGGAAATAGATCTTGTTACTTTTAAAGTGACAAATATTTATCAAGGTCCACCTTATACAATTGTTGGTAAGGATCAATCCTTTGAAGCAGATGCTGTGATAATAGCGACAGGCGTATCTGTAGACAAACTATTTCCTGGTGAAACCGAATTACTAGGTCGTGGTGTTGGATATTGCGCAACGTGCGACGGGCCTTTATATAAAAATAAACAGGTTGCAATCATTTCCTACAACAAAGAAGGGGAAGATGAAGCTAACTTTATGGCTGACATCTGCTCTAAAGTTTATTATATTCCCTATTACAGCGATATAGTGAGGCTTGACCCACGAATCGAGGTTAAAAAGGGTAAGGTTAAGGGAATTGTAGGAACCCAAAGCGTAGAGAAACTTGACCTTAATGAGGAACAATTGTCCGTGGACGGGGTTTTCATCATGAGAGAAACCCTACCTGCCGAGCAACTTGTATCCGGCTTAGAAATGGAGAATGCGGCAATTAAGGTCAATCATAAACTAGAGACAAATATGCCAGGCTTATTTGCTGCAGGGGATTGTACAGGCCAGCCTTATCAATTAATTAAAGCCGCAGGAGAAGGCGGGTCTGCAGCGTTGCATGCCATAAAATATTTGGATGGTCTAAAATCATCCAGTTCGAAAGTTTAACAAAAGCATCTAGTTTTAAAATATTTTGAAATTGCTAAAAGTATTGCGACTACTAAAAGGTTCTGAAATGACACTTGTATTATAAACATGAAATCCGCTAAGCATTTTGCCTAGCGGATTTCATGTTTACAATACGAGTGGTTGCACTTCTGCAAGATTTACTAATCAATTGTTTTCGCGCAAGCCACTAACCAAGGAAGGGTAAGCGTACAATTAGACAGATGCCGCTTGGGGAAGCAACTTCAATAAGGTTAAGCAGATTAATAACAGCGCCCGGCGGCACAAAGACTCGGAGTAATGTTCCTGGTAATGGGCCGCACTTCGGACGTGTAGTAGTTTGACAGCGATCATTACAGAACAAATTGCGTCTCAGTAACATATTATCCCCTCTTTCTAATATAATAGTGAACCTAATGGTTCCATAAGAAATAGAAGAGAAGAAGGGGTCACTGATCTGTAATGGTTGCTTCCTGCTTTATAATATGTAAGATTGTCCTTCAATGGTACAAGAAGTTTAAATATTTCTACTCCTAGTCAGGGACACGATGTTCTAAATCTAAAACGAAATGGCCCCGAATGAATCAATCGCTAGAACGATAGCCTGAGCGTTTATCCCATACTGATGTAGCATGCTGATCATGCTCTGGCTTACCTCTTGCTTAGAAATTTGGGGAATAAGGGCTATTAGAGTAGGTCCGGAGCCACTGAGCGCAGCTCCATAGGCGCCCGATTGAAGGGCAGCTTCTAAGGTTTCGAGTAGGCCAGGAAGAAGCACAGCACGTTGATTTTGATGAAGCACATCACGCATCCCTTCTTTTAGGAGAAGGTAATCTTCTCGAATAAAGGCTTCAATAAGTAGTCCAACATGGGAAATATTAAAGACCGCATCGTTACGAGAGACTTGGGGGGGTAAAATCCCCCGAGCCTTTTCTGTGTTGAGAAGAGTGTCGGGAATAACAACGACAGCTTTTAAATTGGGCGATTGAGTCAGTACTCGGGGAAGAATACCTTCTTCAGTGGGTACTGATAGGGTGACTCCGCCATACAAGGCAGGTGTGACATTATCGGGATGGCCTTCTATGGCGTTGGCAACTTGGAGCAACTGGTACTTTGTATACGGTGAACCAGCTAAAGTATTAGCTGCTACAAGACCGCCGACGATGGCTGCAGAACTGCTGCCTAAGCCACGAGCAGGGGGGATGTGATTTGCAAACCTTAGAGCTACAGCGGGAGTAGGGTAGTTAATGAGATCCCAAAAATGACACATTGTTTTCCAGACAAGGTTACTTTCATCGGCAGGGATTCCGTCGGTGTAAGGCCCAGTCACAGAGATTTGAAACGGTCGGTCAGTCTCAACTTCTATCGTGTTGTATAGTTGAAGTGCCAGCCCCAAACAGTCAAATCCGGGTCCTAGATTAGCAGACGTGGCTGGTATCTTAACGCGAATCATCTGTTTCCTCCCTCAATTTGAATAAAGTTATTAAGGATTAAGGCAGTTCTACTGGCCATTTTCAAAACGGATGACATTGTGAATGTTATGAACCTTACTATATGCTTTAACTGAAGCTAAGGCATCTTGAAGTGCTCCCTCACGACAAGGATGCGTTACAAGAACAATCTCTGCCTGCTGCTCGCCGCGCGGTTTTTGAATGATTGAAGCAAAGCTGATATTTGCTTCGGCAAATAGTTGGGCAAGAGTAGCGAGTACACGAGGCTCGTCCTTGACAAGTAGGCGAATATAGAAGGCGGTATGGAAATTGGAGGAAGCTTTAAGTGGAAGATCAAGATAACAGGAGCAATTAAGGGCAGGTTTAGAGTTCGATTGGATGTTACGAGCAATACGCATAATATCAGATACGATCGCACTTCCTGTAGGGAGTGAACCAGCACCACGTCCATAAAACATAGTTTCCCCAACGGCGTCTCCAACGACATAAATGGCGTTAAAAACACCGTTTACAGAAGCGAGTGGATGAGTATTGGGCAATATTGCGGGATGAACACGAACTTCGATCTCCTCATCTTGGTGTTTGGCAATGGCTAATAGCTTAATAGTGCAACCAAGCTCTGCGGCATAAGCTAGATCTTCGCGAGTAATTTTCGAAATACCTTCTACAAAGACATCTTTAAGGGCAACGCGTGAGTTAAAGGCAATGGAGGCAAGAATAGCCAGTTTACGCGCGGCATCTAAGCCATCGACATCAGCAGAGGGGTTGGCTTCGGCATACCCCAATTTCTGAGCTTCGGCAAGAACTTCCGCATAATCACGGCCCTGTTCGGCCATGGCGGTAAGAATGTAGTTGGTCGTTCCATTAATAATTCCAATTACGTCGGTAATGCGATTGGCTGCAAGGGACTCCTTTAGAGCTGCAATAATCGGAATTCCACCCCCGACACTAGCTTCGAAACAGAGTTCTTTCCCAGCTTTATCGGCGGCGTCTAGAAGTTCATGACCATGTAGTGCTATTAAATCTTTATTAGCAGTGACAACATGTTTGCCCTGCTGTAATGCTTCTAAAATAAAAGTGCGAGCTGGTTCGATGCCCCCCATCACTTCCACAATAATATCAATTTCTGGGTCTTGGAGAATTTTCTCAGTTTGATCTGTGAGCAGAAAGTCTCCACTAACTTCGCGTTCAGTGAGAAGATCCCGATCAAGAATTCCTTTAATCTGAAATTCGCAGTGGGTTCGAGTCTGAATTTCCAGGGCATTCTGTTGCAATACCCGTACTACTCCACAACCTACTGTACCTAAGCCTAATATTCCAATTTTAATTGACAATAGGGCCAACTCCTCTCTAAACATACAAATGTATTTGTATAGTGGACATTATACCTCGTAATATCTGGCTTTGACAAGGGAATTCTTTGAGGAACTTCGAACATAATACTAAATAGGGTTGACAGTGAAGACTGTATTCTGTATCATATACACAAGGCTAATAGCGGAAATGTGTATTACAACACAAGCGGAAGTGTACCTAGGGTTCCGGGGGAAAGGTCCCGCCTTGGAAAGGGCAAGAGGTCAGCAGACCGGGGACACCCTGTCTGGTCCAAGCGGTACAGAATCCAAATTGGATTTACACCGTGGGTAGAAAAAACCCAAGCGGAAAGTTCCACGTTATTAGGGGACTACGCTTGGGCTATTTATTATTTGGATTATAAACCGAAAGGGGAAGATCAAGTGAGCCTGGTTATATACTGCAATGGTGCATTTGTTCCAAAAGATGATGCAAAGGTGTCGGTTTTCGATCATGGCTTTTTGTACGGAGACGGCATTTTTGAAGGGATTCGTGCGTATCATGGTCGAGTGTTTAAACTAGAAGAACACTTGAAACGCCTCTACGAGTCAGCTAAGTCTATTCAAATAAACATTGGAATTACTAAAGCCGAGATGCAAGAGATTATATTGGAGACGCTTCGCAGGAACAGTTTAGAGGATGCTTATATTCGATTGGTTGTTTCACGCGGTAAGGGTGACTTGGGGCTTGATCCCAAGAACTGCCCGCAGGCAACTATCTTCTGTATTGCAGATCAAATAAAGATTTTTGAGCAAAGTATGTATGAACACGGCTTGAAAGTAAATACAGTAGCCATCCGTCGAAATAATCTGGATTCCTTGAGCCCTAGGATTAAATCACTCAACTATCTCAATAATATTCTTGCCAAAATCGAGGCCAATCAGTCCGGTGTTGTAGAAGGAATTATGCTTAATCAAGACGGATATGTAGCTGAAGGTACCTCAGATAATATCTTTATCTATCGAGATGGAGTATTAATAACTCCTCCTCTTTCGGCAGGAATATTGGAGGGTATCACCCGGAATTCCGTACTAGAGCTCGCCAGAAAACTAGGAATTGAGGCGACGGAAGAATTATTTACACGGCACGACCTTTATACTGCTGATGAGTGTTTTCTCACCGGTACTGCCGCCGAACTCATCCCAGTGATTAAAGTGGATGGACGGGACATTGGAGCTGGGGTTCCGGGAGCAGTATATAAGAATCTACTTGTTGCATTTCGGGCACTTACCCTTGTTAATGGCCCTGAGATTAACAACAATCAGGTATAACTGCCAGATGAGTTAGGAGGAGCGAGTATGAAGGCAGGGAAAAAGGGGTCAAGAGGGGCAACTATTTTATTGGAGGCCTTAGAAAAAGAGGGCGTTGACGTTATCTTTGGATATCCGGGTGGAGTGTTACTTCCATTGTATGATTCCCTTCTAGATAGTCCCATTCGACATATACTAGCACGTCATGAACAGGGCGTGGTGCATGCGGCCGATGGTTATGCACGCGTAAGTGGGAAAGTAGGGGTATGTTTAGCGACCTCCGGCCCGGGAGCCACGAATTTGGTGACTGGTATTGCCAATGCTTATATGGACTCCATTCCCTTAGTTGTTTTGACGGGGCAAGTTGTTAGCAGTTTGCTCGGAACAGACTCCTTTCAAGAAGCGGATATAACCGGGATCACAACGCCCATTACCAAGCACTCTTATATAGTTAAGGATGCAAGGGAGATTCCACGAGTTGTTAAGGAGGCCTTTCATTTGGCGGGGACTGGCCGTCCAGGTCCAGTACTCATCGATCTGCCAAAGGATATTTTAGCAATGGAAGATGTTGAACCTTTTCCTGCGGAAATGAACTTAAGGGGTTACAAAGTACCGGGTCAGGGAGACAGTGTTAAGATTAGTGAAGTGGTGAAGCTGATCTCTGAATGCCGCAGACCTGTAATTTATGCCGGAGGTGGCGTGATTGCGGCAGGCGCTTCAGGCGTTCTAAGGCAGTTGTCAGAAAAAGCGGGGATGCCGGTTGTCACGACATTGATGGGAATTGGCTGCCTGCCTAACGGGCATCCTAATTTATTGGGTATGGTTGGAATGCACGGAACTGTCACATCAAACTATGCCGTGGATGATTGTGATCTCCTTCTTGCGGTAGGGGTGCGGTTTGATGATCGTGTGACGAGTGGGCTGGGTCACCTTTTTGCGACTAAAGCAAAAATTATTCATATCGACGTTGATTCTGCGGAAATTAGCAAGGTGGTCAGAGCGCATTACCCAATCCTTGGGGATGCCCGCTTGGTTCTGGAAGAGATGCTAAATGGTCTAGAGACGGTTGCTGTTCCCCAAGTGTCAGATTGGTGGGATCGATTGCATGTTTGGAAGAACAATCACCCTCTGAAGTATGATAAGGACAGACTGACGCCTCAGATGGTGATCGAATGTATGGGCGAACTCGCAGGCGACGAAACGATCATGGTTACGGATGTAGGACAACATCAAATGTGGGCAGCACAATATTTCCCAATTGTTCAGGCGCGCAATTTAGTGACCAGCGGCGGACTTGGGACGATGGGCTTTGGACTTCCTGCTGCGGTGGGAGCACAAGTAGCTCGTCCAAATGATTTAGTATTTTTGGTCACTGGAGATGGCTCCTTTCAGATGTGTATCCAGGAACTAGCAACGATTGTCCAGAATAAGTTGCCAATTAAAATAGTCCTGATGAATAATGGGGTCCTCGGAATGGTTCGTCAATGGCAGAAAATGTTTTATGGAGAACGGTTTAGTGGGATCCAGCTCCATTCCAATCCGGATTTTATCAAAGTAGCAGAGGCCTATGGAATTCGTGGCATCCGGATTGATTCTCTTGATCAGGTACGCGCAGCAATTACGGAAGCGATTGACTATCCAGGGCCTGTGGTATTAGATTTTACGATTTCTCCGGATGAAGATGTTTTGCCAATGGTCGCACCAGGTAAAGCCATTACGGAAATGCTAGGGAGGTAATAAACATGTTGCATACACTCGCTGCCCTTGTGGAGAACCACCCTGGTGTTTTGACCCGGATTGCTGGATTATTCGCTCGTAGAGCGTATAACATTGATAGCCTTTCGGTCTGTCAAACTGAAGATCCTGAACTTTCACGGATGACGATTGTCGTAGATGGAGATGATCAGGTTATTGAGCAAGTGAGAAATCAACTCAATAAATTGGTAATCGTTCATTCAGTTACGGATTTAACAACAGAGAGTGTTGTGAACCGTGAGCTAGCGTTAGTACGTATTAAGGTTAATTCGGAGACGCGAGCAGAGGTTCTTCAGACCGTCACTATTTTCCGGGGACGGGTTGTGGATATGGGAAGAACCAATATTACCGTCGAGGTAACGGGAGATATTGAAAAGATTGATGCCTTTGTTAGTGCAATTCGCCCTTATGGGTTATTAGAGTTGGTTCGCACTGGAAAGATTGCCATTTTGCGATCTGAAGTATAGAATCAAGTTTGATAGACTAAATATAGCCTATTTGGAATAAGAGTTTTAAATTGGAGAGGAAGATTTTAAAATGGCAAAAATGTATTATGAGGAAGATGCAAACCTAGAGTTATTAAAAGGAAAAGTTATTGCGGTAATGGGATATGGTAGCCAAGGTCATGCACAGGCTCAGAACCTAAAAGATTCAGGACTGAACGTAATAATCGGACTTCGTCCGACAAGTGCTCGTCAGGAACGTGCATTAGCCGCGGGCTTTGAGGTTATGACGATTGCAGAGGCAGCTGCGAAAGCGGATGTTATTCAAATCTTGCTTCCGGATGAAACACAAGCCAAGATTTATCGTGATGAAATTGAAAAACATGTTACAGCTGGAAAAGTCCTCGTCTTTTCTCACGGCTTTAACATTCACTTTGGACAAATTGTTCCTCCTACGGATGTCGATGTCATCATGATCGCGCCTAAAAGCCCAGGTCACTTGGTTCGTCGTACCTACACAGAAGGCGCAGGAGTACCGGCCTTAATTGCGGTCCATCAAGATGCCTCAGGGAAAGCCAAAGAATTAGCCCTCGCGTATGCTAAGGGAATCGGATCAACCAAGGCCGGTGTTCTGGAAACGACCTTTGGAGAAGAAACGGAAACAGACTTATTTGGAGAACAAGCGGTCCTTTGCGGAGGGGCTTCGGAATTGGTTAAAGCGGGTTTCGATACATTGGTAGAAGCTGGCTATCAGCCGGAAATCGCTTATTTTGAATGCTTACACGAGCTCAAGCTGATCGTTGATTTAATGTATGAAGGCGGCATTGGTTGGATGCAATATTCTGTCTCAGATACCGCGCAATATGGTGGTATGACGATTGGAAAACGAATTATTAATGAAGAAACTCGTAAAGAAATGAAAAAAGTTCTTGCTGAAATTCAAGATGGTAGATTTGCAAAGGCATGGTTACTCGAAAGCCAAGCTAACCGCCCAGCCTTTAACGCGATGACTCGCATCGATGCAAATCACCCTATTGAAAAGGTTGGCGAACAATTAAGAGGAATGATGACCTGGTTGAAAAAACACGAATAGAAAAAACACGAGTAGATGGAGGTTGGCGAATGCGTCGCATCGAGATCTTTGATACTACGCTCAGAGATGGTGAGCAATCACCTGGAGTAGCACTTAACGCCGATGAAAAATTGCAAATCGCTCGGCAATTAACGAAGCTTGGCGTTAATGTTCTCGAAGCCGGATTCCCCATTGCCTCCCCGGGAGATTTTGAGGGAGTCCGCCGGATTGCTCAAGAGGTCAGAAATGTGAGTGTGGCAGCGCTGGCGCGTGCCAGCGCCAAAGATATTGAATGTGCTTGGGAGGCACTCTCGCTCGGAGAGGCCCCGCGCATTCATACGTTTATTGCCACCTCACCCATTCATATGCAATATAAACTCCAAAAATCGCCCCATGAGGTTTTGGAACTAGCGGTACAAGCCGTACGGTTGGCTAAATCAAAAGTGGCTGATGTGGAATTCAGTGCCGAAGATGCCTCACGGAGTGATGTGGGCTTTTTGGCTAATGTTTTTACAGAGGTGATTAAAGCTGGGGCTACGGTACTAAACATTCCAGATACCGTAGGCTATGCAACCCCCGAGGAGTATGCTGCGTTTTTGCGAGCAGTTATGGGGCGTACGATAGGGATTGAAAAGGTCAAAGTAAGTGTACACTGTCATAATGATTTAGGTCTGGCAGTAGCGAATTCCCTTGCGGCGGTTGGCGTTGGGGTGCATCAATTGGAGTGTACGGTCAATGGGATTGGAGAACGAGCAGGAAATGCAGCTTTAGAGGAACTCGTCATGGCCTTACATACTCGTCGGGACCAATATAAGATTGACACAAGCATTGTAATGACGGAGATTGCTAGGACAAGTCTCTTAGTCAGTCGTTTAACAGGCATGCTGATTCAGCATAACAAAGCCATCGTGGGTAAAAATGCGTTTGCCCATGAATCAGGGATTCATCAAGATGGTATGCTAAAAGAACGATCGACCTATGAAATTATGTCACCGAGCCTCATCGGGCTAGACGTGGAGTCAATTGTCTTAGGAAAACACTCTGGGCGACATGCAGTTCACCAACGGTTTGCTGAGCTCGGGCTAGATATAGATGAAAGCCAGTTCGAAGAGCTGTTTTCTCGGTTCAAACTATTGGCAGATCGTAAGCGTGAAGTTACGACTGCTGATTTATTCTCCCTCGTGGATCTGCAAACAGAGAAAGCCGATCAGATTCACTTGGATTATTTACAAGTCTCCAGCGGAACAAATCTTGTTCCTACTGCAACGGTCGGGCTGATGTATAATGAGCAACGCTTAGCTGATGCGGCATGTGGAGATGGTCCGGTTGATGCTGCCTTAAAGGCTATTGATAAAGTTTTGGGAACACAGGGGAAATTGCTTCACTATTCGTTGCAGGCCATCGACGGCGGAGAAGATGCTCAAGGTGAGGTCACGGTTACAGTTAAGTTCGGCGATAATATGGTTGGTGGTCGTGGGATTAGTACGGATATTATCGAGGCAAGTGTACGGGGCTACCTTCAGGCTGTAAACCGAGCTTTCGGACGAGGCTGGATTAAGATCCTCGAGCAGAATGCTTACTAAAGGCAGGAATAATTAGCTATTATTCCTTATTATTGAAGGGAGAAAAAAGAATGCCTAATGTTTTAGTTCTCCCGGGTGATGGGATAGGAAAAGAGATCACGCCGGAAGCGGTTAAGGTTTTACAAGCGGTCTTAAAAGGTCGTTCGACCAGTCTGAATTTTGAATACGGTTTAATTGGCGGAGCAGCTATTGACGAAGTGGGCAAGGCGTTCCCCGATGCAACGCTCGCAGCAGCTCAGGCAGCGGATGCGATTCTGATGGGTTCAGTGGGTGGGCCTAAATGGGATACCCTGCCAGCCCAAGAACGCCCGGAATTGGGTGGCCTTCTTAAAATCAGAAAGGCACTCAATCTTTACGCTAATATCCGGCCAGTAAAAGTGAGCCCCATGTTGGTCGATGCCTCTACGCTGCGGCCTGAGGTGGTAAAGGACGTCGATCTCGTCGTTTTACGTGAACTAACTGGTGGACTTTATTTCGGGGAGAAGGGTCGAAAGACTAATCCGACGAGCGCTTATGATATTTTGATCTATTCTGAGGAAGAGATCCGTCGTATAGTAGAACTTGGCTTCCAAATGGCTGTCAAGCGACGGGGAAAGCTTTGTTCAGTCGATAAAGCAAACGTCCTGGAATCGTCCCGTCTCTGGCGTGAAATCACCGTTGACATTGCCAAGGATTTTCCGAATGTCGAGTTAACACATATGTATGTGGACAATGCTGCCATGCAATTAGTTCGTAGTCCGAATCAATTCGATGTCATGGTTACGGAGAATATGTTTGGAGATATCTTAACTGATTTGGCTTCAATGCTAGGTGGGTCTATCGGCATGATACCTTCAGCAAGCTTAAATGGTACTAAAGGACTCTATGAGCCGGCCCATGGCTCGGCACCAGATATTGAAGGGAAAAATATTGCCAATCCGTTTGCGACAATACTGTCAGGAGCCTTAATGTTGCGATATTCGTTTAATTTAGAAGAAGAGGCTCAAATGATTGAGCGAGCGGTTGATGCAGTCTTAGCAGAGGGTTACCGCACTCAGGATTTAGCAAAACCTGGCGATAAAGTATTAGGAACTCGAGAAATGGGAGATGCTGTCGTTAAGGCTCTAAGTAGAGGATAGATTGATTAAGTCCTTGAAATTCTAGGACATGTGCGGTAGAGTATAGTCAACTGAAAAAGAACAAAGCATAGGATCGACCTAGTATGATAGACAGTAGTGTTCAGAGAGAGAAACACCAGCTGAGAGTTTTTCCACACACGCTATCAGAAACCCAGTCGTGATGCGCTGATGATGAATCGGACGGTTTCCACCGTTATTCGGAATGTTGTTGGATTATTCCAGGAACATTAAGTAGGCATAGGCAATAAAGGTGGTACCGCGGAAGGCTTCTTTCGTCCCTTAATCAGGATGAGAGGAGCCTTTTTAGATAGTCTAGGTAAGAAAGGGTGAAGCGGATGAAGCAAAGTATTGGTTTTATCGGTGGCGGAAATATGAGCGAGGCCATTATTGGGGGACTTAAGAAAACAACTTTGGAACTCCAGATTAGAGTCACCAATCGTGCGAACCACGAGCGACTGCAACATTTAGTCGATAAGTATAGTATTGCAGCTACTGAACTTAAGGAGCTTGTGGAAAACTCTCGTGTGCTGATCATTGCTGTGAAACCAAAAGATGTTCATGAAGTGCTTAAGCATCTGAAAAATTATAATCTAAACGATAAACTGATCATCAGTGTTGCAGCGGGTATCCCCTTAAAGGTATTTCGTGAGTACCTTCCGGGCGTTGGAGTTATTCGGGCAATGCCCAATACTTCAACTGAGGTGCTTCATTCTATGACTGGGTTAGTGCGCGGAGAAAATGTCACGCAAGAACAGACTGAGACTGCGGAACAAATCTTCTCAGCCATTGGGCATACTTTATGGATTCCAGAAGAAAAAATGAATGCCTTAATCGCAATTAGTGGCAGTGGTCCTGCCTACTTTTATCTTTTCATTGAAAGCTTAATTCAAGGGGGAGTGCAATTAGGCTTAAGCGAAGAAGAGGCAGAGATGTTAGCACGTGAAACACTCGTCGGTGCTGGTAAAATGCTGACTCAAAGTGAGAAATCACCGGCGAAATTGCGCGAAGAAGTGACTTCACCCAATGGGGCGACCTATGCAGCGTTAAGTGTCTTTACAGAAGATAGATTAGCCCAAATCGTGATGAAGGCTACTCAAGCCTGTGCTAAGCGCGCAGAAGATCTGGAAGGAGAGTATTCAGAGTGACATTACTTGAGGCTCGGCGAGTTGTTATAAAGATAGGAAGCAGCAGCTTGAATCATCCGGAAGGCGGTTTGGATGATCAAGCCATCTCTGAAATAGCTAGTGTAATTGCTTCTCTGAAGCAAAGAGGAGTGGAATGTATACTGGTAACCTCAGGGGCAGTTGCCGCTGGTATGGGACAACTTGGCCTACAAATGAGACCACGAGATTTAGCTAGTAAACAAGCGGTGGCGGCTGTCGGACAGGGGGTCCTCATTGAAAGGTATGCTCGGAACCTTGAGCATCATGGCTTAGTGGGTGCTCAGATTCTATTATCACGTATTGATTTAGCCCAAGCATCTCATTATCAAAATGCTCAAAATACATTGGAAAAGTTACTGCGGTTACATGTCGTTCCTATTATTAATGAAAACGACACGGTGGCAGTGGAAGAACTTTGTTTCGGGGATAATGATACCCTTTCAGCCTTGGTTGCAGGACTTGTCCGTGCAGATTTACTAATCATTCTCACAGATGTGGATGGTCTGTATACGGCCAATCCTAAAAAAGATTCGTTAGCTCAACTCATTGAAGAAGTATCGGAAGTATCAGCGGTCGAGAGTATGGCGAGCGGGGCAGGAACGGCGATGGGTACGGGAGGCATGGTTACGAAACTCAGGGCGGCCAAGATTGCCACTCGCTTTGGAATTGGTATGCTCCTTTTAAATTTCTCGAGGATCAGAGAACTCCTCAATTTTACAGAGGAGGGCCCAAAGGGGACCTATTTTCAGCCTGTAAAGCATCGTCTAGCAGGCAGAAAACGGTGGATTGCTTATGCGGGGTTGTCTGAAGGCAGTATCCAAGTCGATGCTGGTGCAGCCAAGGCTCTTGTGGAAGAAGGCAAAAGTTTGCTGGCCAAAGGAATCATAACAACTGAGGGGACCTGGGAACGAAAAGAACTTGTGCGCATCACTAACGTGCAGGGGGAAGAGATTGCCAGGGGGGTCGTGGAATTAAGTCGGGATGAGGTTCAGACCGTTAAAGGATTACATTCTGAAAAACTGCTTCAAATCATACCTGATGTTGATTGTGAAGAAGTGATTCATCGTGATAATATGACTCTCATGGTGGATGAATAAGCCCTTCATCGATCTGTCGCATTCTTCGTTCTGCGGTCCTTGTAACTTAGTTTCTATGGAAGATGTAAAAGGAGAGCGCCTGCCCAGCTCTCCTTTCTGGGGGAATACGACTTGTAAGTGCGATCGATATAGGTTATGCATGCCTGTCCGAAAAGGTTACCTCAGAGTCTTCACATACTCACCATTCAAAGTTCATAGAATGGTCACAAGTTTATACTATTATAAAAAACAACTCGCAATAGTAAAGAGAGTTGGCACGACGCATTATAGAATACGCTGTGTACTACGTTCGAGCGACAGTTGTGGCAACAACGTTGTAAAAGGAGAGCCAAACGGCTCTCCTTGCTTGTACTACTTATAGACAGCGACATTTATCGATTTTTACTTTAGATGTCGCTATTTTACCGATAGCTACAATGGCAATAAGGGCAATAAATATTTTTTTAAACAAAGCATACAACTCCTTTCTAATTTTAATAGTAACAGGTTTCAACACTTCTTTTGTAATTCCTGCCATGCGACAAGAATAATGGTTTTGCGACTTTTTAACGGTGATTAAAGCTCCTTTGTTTACTTGGGGGGAGAAGCATCTTAGCCATAATTGGTCTCGTCGCTTCTAAATTAGCCCTGATAATGTTAATAGCATGGATTAGAGGGAGTTTGTGACGTCGTCTAATGTATATGGCAACAGGAAATGCTTTCGGGCTTTATATTTTTTCCCGAACTTCTGTAAAAATGAAAGTGCGGCTCTGCGTGAAGAAACACAATCCATTAAAAGAGGGTATTTCCAGCTTAAACATGTTACAATAAGCAAGGAAAATAAGAACCTTCAAACACGTACCACAAGCCACTTAACGCACTATTATTAAATATATGACAGTTATGAATGAGCTCGGTTTAATATGAACTCATGGTGGATGAATAAAGAAGATGGGAAGGTAATGACTATGTTGTTTCACGCGGAATTACTTGAGATTGGACGAAAGGCGAAGCAAGCGGCTCGTCAGTTGGCTTTTGCTAGTACGGAGTCGAAGAATAACGCTTTATTAGCAATGGCTGATGCTCTTTTAAAGAATGAGCAAGAAATTCTTAGCTCCAACAATAAAGATGTTCAGGCAGCAGAGAAAAAGGGACTGAAGAAAAGCCTTGTTAATCGTTTAAGCCTGACTTCAGAGAGCATTTTAGGAATAAGTAAAGCACTTAGAGAGGTAGTTGCTTTACGAGATCCCGTTGGAGAAGGGGAAGTTTGGACGCGTCCTAATGGTCTACGCATTCAGCAGACACGTGTTCCTTTAGGGGTTGTCGCCATGGTCTATGAAGCGAGGCCAAATGTAACGGTCGATGCGGCAGCTTTGTGTATAAAATCTGGAAATGCGGTGATTCTCAGGGGAGGATCTGAGGCCTTAGAGAGTAATAAAGTCCTGGCAAGAGTGATCGCGGAAGCCGCTGAAGAGAGCGGTCTGCCATCAGGATGTATCCAACTGATTACTGAGACCAACCGGGAATGGGTTCAACAACTAATGCGCATGAATGATTATGTGGATGTCATTATTCCCAGAGGGGGTGCTGGGCTGATTCAAACAGTCGTGCAAAATGCCACAGTGCCAGTTATTGAGACAGGGACAGGCATGTGTCATGCTTTTATTGATCAGGCAGCAGATTATGAAAAAGCAATTACCATTGTTATTAATGCGAAGACTCAGAAGCCAGGCGTTTGTAATGCATTGGAAACGCTTCTCGTGGATGAAGTGATTGCCAAAGATTTTCTTCCACTCATGGGAGAAGAGCTAAAGAAACACCAGGTTGTCATAAAAGGATGCCCGAGAACGTGCGAAATCTTATCATATGCGTTACCTGCCACGGAAGAAGACTGGGTAGAGGAACATCTCGACCTTATTATAAGTGTTAAAGTTGTACCTCATCTTGATGCTGCACTTGATCATATTTACCAATATAGTACCAAGCATTCAGAAACGATTATCACTGAGAATTACTCTAGGGCTCAACGCTTTTTGAAGGAAATTGATGCAGCAGCTGTTTACGTGAATGCTTCGACTCGTTTTACGGATGGAGGACAATTCGGCTTTGGAGCGGAAATTGGAATCAGTACCCAAAAGCTACATGCCCGTGGTCCGATGGGTCTCAGAGAGCTAACAACGACAAAGTACTTGATTTATGGGGATGGACAAATAGTAAAATGACTTGAGTCACAAGTCGCAGCAAAAGCTACCCATTTTGAAACGGGTAGCTTTTTGCATATCAAGATCAGGATACTTTATGATTCTTTTTTACCCAGACTAATCGACGAGTCATGGATAAAAATAAATGTCGTTTACCTTGGTGAAAACTGGTGAAAAGAATAGTGAAATGATAGTTGACATCATACACCGTAAATGGTATTATAACTGAGCGCCACAAAGACGCACAGCGATTGAAGAAGTGAAGGGTTGAAACCTTCAAACTAATCAGTCCAGACAAAGCAAAATAGTGATTGACAACGCAAGTTGAAAATGCTATGATGTAGATCCGGCCCAAACGGGCGCAGGAAACACAAACCAAACCAACAAATGGTCTTTGAAAACTAAACAACAAGGACAGCCAATGAGAGAAACTCGCAAGAGTTTCAAAAAAACAATGAGCGAATCATCTTCTTCAATGAAGTTGAAATAACTTTTTATGGAGAGTTTGATCCTGGCTCAGGACGAACGCTGGCGGCGTGCCTAACACATGCAAGTCGAACGGAGAATTTCAAT